>Ga0209700_104086_pt1 | contig 26876 bp, 11 predicted proteins | sample SiratroredBW_FD_187528 | JGI IMG/M metagenome (GOLD analysis project Ga0209700, IMG submission 187528) | Root nodule microbial communities of legume samples collected from California, USA - Siratro red BW (SPAdes) (version 2) | ecosystem: Host-associated > Plants > Roots > Nodule | place: USA... | reverse complement strand
TTCAAAAAAAAAAAAAAAACAAAAATACTTGGTCTTAACTAAAAGTGGCTACATTTCAAAAAATACTCTGTCTTAGCTATTAATGACTGTATTTTAAACAATATTCAAGTTTAACTAGAAATGTGAAGGGACAATCAATTAGAGTCCTAAAAAGGAAAATATATTCAATTGTTCTAAACTATATATTTATTCTTCATATTTGTTCTAAACTCTAAACTTATAATAATTTGTTTAGTTGATTAAGTATAGTACACGAAATTATTATAAATTTGTAACATGTATTAATTTTTAAAAATCTAAAAGTATACTAAGTTCAATTTCTTAAGTCTAAAACCATAAAATAAATTGAGTCATAAATACTCTTAAATTCGTTAAATTGTGTTAAAAGAAAAAGAAATGCATTACCATATCAATGTAAAATATACACACATTTTTTTACACTACGTCAACATAATTTTAGAGTTCTTATGACAAAAAGATAAAAGTAGCATTTTTCATGCTTTATGTCGTATGGTAAAAATAGAGTATTATAGTACATAAAATAAAATTTTTTATATATTTCTTTGTAAAATTAAACAAACAATTTATCACAAAATAACATTTTTTTTATCAATAATTATGTTTTCTTTTCTCTGTCTTGCCACATATTTTCTTGAATCCCTCAAATCACATACTAATCTCAGTCATAGTTACGTGATTGTTATTGATCCAACTTTTACACACTAAAGAATTAAACAAAATCCTATTCTTATCATCGACAGTTTCTACAACCTACAAGAACAATATGTCTAATCAATACATCAATTTATTACATAATTAAATTAACATATTAGTTTTAAAAATCCTAATTTCAATTCGATAAGTTATAATTAAGGTCTTTTAAATTATTTGCACTAATTTATAAATTTTAGAGCTCTATTATAATAATTTTAAAAAACACTTAAAATATAAAGAAAAAAATATACATAAAAGGAGAGAGAAAAGAATGAAAGTCGTTTCCTAGAAAAAAAAAAGTTTAGAAGAGAAAAGGGAACATGATGGAGGGAAATGGAAAGTGAAAAAAAAAATATTATTAACATTATTAGTACAAAAACACATTATTAGTGAAGTAAAACAAGGATGAGACTAGTGAAAGTGAAGCTCCTATTTGCAAAGATTGTCCTCAAACTAGAGGACATGCTTTTGTATGAACAAGGTCCACATGATTTGCTAGGCCACACGTACTTCATATGCTATTCAAGGTACCCATTTCAATTGATTGATCCAATGCATGCTAAACTTATCTCTTTGGCAGCTTGTGACCATAACCTAAAGCTTACGTGCATTTTGTTAATTATGCCCAGCCACTGCTTCCTCATTCATACCATAGTGAGAATAAATTATCATTATTAGTTAATATATGTGGTTGGGTGGTGACTAGTGAATAGTGATGCTCCATATGTAAATTCTACAATAATACTTTGCATTATAAGGGAATAAAACTATGAAACATGGGAGACAAGGTGGTGGTTACATCCATTACCCACCCATATATGTCAAAGAAGCCTATGTTATTTTCTTCATGTGGTGGGTAAGATCTAACAAATCCATGTCAAGTTTCTTGAGTTAAAACATGAAAAAAAGTTATGAAAATTTCGTACTCCATACTTAAATTATAGTGTATAATTAAATATGAATTTTAATTACTCAAGTTATAGTGTATAATTAAATATGAATTTTAATTAATTTTGTAAAGTTGAACTATACTTAAAATTTATATTTTAAGATTATTCATTATCAAGTTTTATCTATTTCCACACTCATCTTGTAAAGAGATGCTACAGTTTTAATGGGGTATGACGCATGCATGAGTGAGTCTATGTTTATGAAAAATAAAAGTGATCATAGATACATATTTATTATTTTGTTATATATGTACATGTAATGTAGATAGTTTTTTTCTCACTACTAATTGATATCTTTGTAGGATTTTCTTTAGGTGAACCCAAAATATCTAATAAGAATCAAAACTAATTCTTTTGAGATGCTAATATATGTTTACAAGTGTTAAAACCAATATATTTTACTCTTTCCTTTTTTTTTTTTTTAAATGTATTGGAAGTTATTTTAATTTAAAATTGGGTTGGTTCTAGGGGACAAAAGCAGGCTTCCTCAAGCCCAACTGGCCTAATGTTGCTCCAAATAGACCAAAACCACCCCACCGTAATATGAAAATTATTTCTAGAAATTTAATTTTGAATTTCAGAAGACTTAATTAAAGAGGGAATATTTAATATAATTTGTAAATTTTTCACCCAAAGGTGTTTAAAAATTATTTCTAAACTTTAATTTTAAAAATGTACTAAATTCACTTTTTAAATTTAAATTTCATAAGAAACAATGACATTCTTATCTCAATAGGTAACTTTCAAATAATAATTAAAAACCCAAGATTGTACAATTACTAAAAAAATGTAAAAACGGAAGGAAACTATCGAAGAATAAAGAAAAATGTGTTCAAAAGAGTGTATTTAACATTTTCTAAAAAATATTTCATCTTCTTTAAATGGACTGTCTTTAAGGAACTCAATTACAAATAAATTGGTGTATTACTAATATTTCACTAAAAAAATATTCCATCTACTTTATTAATAAATCTGTGCTAAAGAAACCCAATTACAAATTGACTTTAAATATAAAGAGTAAACTATAATTGAAAAAAATAGAAGCTTATTATTCAAACTTTATAAATAGTTGAAGCAATCTAAATACTACTTATTCTGAAATTTGTGATTTCATATAATTCATTTCATTTCTCTTGGGTATGCTACATTGAAAACTGCCCTTGCACAACTACCTCTAAAAGCATTGTGCAAAAGGATCAAAGGAACAAAAGAGGCCCATGTTACAGAATTCCAAGTATACTATAGTAGTACTAATCATCTTACATATCTTACCTAAACTAAAGCACTCCAAACAGCTCCATCCCCTTCACCACACTTTGAGTGCACATATTTGATCTTCTCCACTGACTTGCAGATTCCACTACAGCTCCAGTCAAAGGATGCAACACATATGTTACCTGCTTCTGCCTTCCACTCACAGTCTACACAAACCTTTGGTTAGGAATAAAGTGTCATGGGAAGCACCAAAGGGTCATAGATTCAAACAATTTTCATATGACATACCTGGAGGAGTTCCACAGCACATGTTTCTGTCATCTATGTGCTCAACTTCTAGACCTATGAACCATGCACCAAGTGACACATCTTCATTGGCATATTTGTGCAATATTGGCCTGCAATCACAATTAGGATCACCCCTTAAACTTGGACTGTATCCATGAACTAGAATAGAAAACACTTTTAACTAACTTCAAAAACTATTTTCCTTTTTATAAAGTCTACTAGAATAGATGTTAACTCACATTGGAAAATGTTTCAAGTATATATGGTGAATCTAGTGAGAGTGTCAAAGGTGAAAAAAAGTTAATCTTAAACATACAACCATGCATAAATAGTCATTTTTTGTTAAATCTATCACTGCTTGTCCATGTTGTATGATCAAGATTAACCCCTAGCTTGGTGTTGTGTTGCATGAAACTGTATTCATACTGGTTAATGGAAATGTAGGTGGCTAGATCCTTAGAGATTGCATATATCTGTCCAGTTGCATGTCGAAAGTATTTGTTACCCTCTTCTCCAAACTTCCAAAACTCAGGTTCATGATACTTAACATCCCTACAGAAAGAAACAAGATCAGATAATAACACAAAGCCACAATAAGGAGAATTGGAAGGAAATGGCCTCATTCTAAAATATAAGTCCAGTGGAATTACTTTCGTGAAAGAACAGGTCCAGATTTCATACATCCTATGTAGACCCTGGGTTTTGAACGATGACGAGTAAGGGTTGTTGCAAGTGCACCTACATGGCAGCAGTTGTTACGACAAACCTTGCTTGGAAACACAAGAAAAATGTCAAGAGTATTGAGACAGCATATACCTAAATTGACATGGACATCATCATCCACTTTGACATAGAAATCAGCATCCCATTTTGCAACTGCAGTAGAAAAGAAAATTTTTGTCTTTGCAGACAATTCATGATACCCTTCAACATGTTCCTACAGAATGAATAAACAATATCATAATCCTGATAGATTATCAGAATTTATCTCACAGAAACAGTTCCAACGGTATGAGTTACCAGGCGAAGGAAATCTTTGTGTTGGGCTTCTTCTGAATCAATAGCTCGATCAAGAATGCTGTTAGAAGTTGCACTGGGACAACCATGACAATATCATTCATGTCAGTTCCATTAATAGTAACTGTGCGTCCTTTTTAACATGTATCTATTTTCAATCAGAGCAATAATAAGAACATTCCTATGCTAACTTCAGAATTTACTCTTTTGGACAACATAGAGCTACATCACACAGGTGGTTTGTTAAAGGTAAAGAAATTGAAATTCTAATTATCACTCTTCTACCTTAAGAGTTGTCTTGGATTAAACAAGAAGATATTTGTTTCTCCACAAATTTAGCAACCATTAAAATCTCATAAAACAAAACATAACACAACTTGCCTTGTGCTGTGAAGATTTTTCTAACTTCTAAGATTTCCAAGGAAAACTCTTGACATTGTATTCTGAGGATGAAATTGAGGAAGGATGTGTTCAGATTCAAGATATTAAGATGACAAGGGACAAAAGTGGAAACCTAGATTCAGTTACTTAGCGTGTGGATCATTGTAATAACGCAAAGACTTAGACCATTCCACTCTGAACCCATTATATACACAAAAGATATTCCATATACTCCATGGTCAATTCTATAGTGCTACAGAGATTCTCAATTCTAGCTTACTTTTGAGATATGATTTCCAATTAACACAAGATTTTGATATCACGATCCCTAACATTACTGAATGTTAATAATATTGAAAAAGAACATAAGCAATAACAATATGCAATCAAACTTCAAAGAAAAGGTTATCTTCAAAGAGATATGATGTCGAGAATCTTCTATGAGCTTGATCATTTACATTAATTCATTTGCTGACCTTATTTACTTTAGAAATTACTTTAACTCTCCCCTCGATTCACAACATACTTTATTTTGATGATAATTTCACCTTACTAGCACAATCAGAATCTTACAAGAAATAACCTGTGACCAATCATGAATCTGATGACAATTCCCTTCTCTTGTTCCAATTGAAGAAGCTGTTCCCCTGATCAAAAGGAGAAACCAAAACCACAACTTGTCAGAAATTAGTGCATCGCCATTTAGATTAGATTAAAACAATTTCCATTCAAAGCATAAGATACCTTGAGGCATCCAAGTCTCTCTAACCGAATCACGCCGCTTCCTGCTACTGAAAGCAGTGTTTATGCCAATCACTAGAAACACCTTCTTCCTCGGAGGGCCTTCAATGGAGGATCTTGAGGCCAAGGTGTTAGCCGAACCATCGGAGTTCTCAGATTCTCTGCTACTCCTTGCTATTGCTAGCTCCATCTGAAGATTGGAAAATTGCTTGTCTAGAGATCTGACACCCCCCAAAAGAAAAAGTAAACACCAATCATTCAACGAACACTTCAATTGCAACTTGCAAATGGAAACAACTCTAACGAAAACTAAAAACATGTTTCTCTTAACTGAATGGCCTCATGGGTTTTGTACACTTCACTCATTACATCCTTATCCTGCACAGGTTGCATGTGACACATTCAAAACACCCCACAAGTTTAAAAAACACAGAACATATAATTAAGAAGAACATGCTCAAATGGAACTGAAGAAATAACTGGGAGTGAAGCATAAAAAACATGCCTTTTTGGGGGCACAATCCCCTGACACCACTTGCAGTTCTTGGTCTCGTCGATGATTTGACAGAAGCACCCCATTAGACTCAAGTGGCTCCCACATCCTGCAAAGTTAATCAAATTGTCGTTGTTCAGTTCAGTCATCAACCTGAGCAATAAAAATTTGAACTTGGAGAAAAACAAAGTGCCAACACATACACAAGTTTGGAACTTTAGTTTCAGTATAACAAAATTAAATAAAGAAAGAAAAAAAGCTGAGAAGAATCGTATAAAAATTGTGAAAGAGAGAAGTTAAGGAGATCAAGATATAGTGACCTGGTTGTTATTAGCATTCCAAGAATGAAGGAAAATGCAGAGAAAATTGGAACCCATTTTGCAGAGATCTTGGTAGAACCACGAGTCTTCATCTTGGTCCTTTGTGTCACTGTATGTCTGAGTACTACAACTAATTCACTTTTTTTTTGTTAACATGGTGATTTGTTGGTACTTATATGAGAATGCATTAATAATAAAAAAGTGAGAATGACATTAGTCAACTATTTGAAATTTTAATGCAGCAAAATGGTAATACTTTATAAATAAATAATAGTTTAAATAATATTTTATGAAAATGTTAGGGTTTCGTTATCATTTCTAAAATCACTTTTTCACTCCTCTCTCACTAAGTTGTCTATTAATTCTATCTTTGTTAATCTTCTCTTATGGTATCACCAAATTTACCATAAATCTATGCATAGTTTAAGCCTACAAAGTAATTTTCACTATGGTTTTCTTAGTAATCATAATAGCGTGTAATTTACTCTTCATCTAGTATCCTTTTTATAACAAATGCTGTTTAAGATTTTTTTTTTATACAAAATAAGAATAAAAGATATAATTAAGTTTAGAAAATTGCTAAAATAATCTTATCTACGTTACTTATATATTATAAATATGAATATTTCTCTCAAAAAAATATTTAATAATAAATTAAGAATGAAAAAAAAATCATTAAAGAATAAAAAAATCAATCAGTTTAATTTCTTTTAGACTTTCATCTTTCTCACAATACATTATTAGAGCACATGTTAATTATATTGATTTTTTTTTAATATTTAAGATTTTATAGGAGACTCATCTCTTAATTTTAAAACTCTCGCCATATCACATTAGTATATTTTAATAATTTTTTTTTATAAACCGACTATTGTTAAAATATGAAGATGGTATGAGAGATTTATAAATAAAGTGCATAATTATTTTTTTTTTAGAAATGTTAATTTGGTCAGTATACAATTTAATTAAAATTGCAATATTTTTTCCAAAACCACTCTTAAACTATTAATGTATGGTAGTAGAATAATAACGATGAAGTTTTAAATTTTAAAACTAAACCCTTCGAGCTTCTAATATTTATATAATAAAAAAGAATTCATTATATTTATTATTTATAGAATAAAATAATTAAAATCGTTTTCACATAGAAAGAAATAGGACAATTAACAATTAGAAAAAAATTATATTATAATTACTAATTATGGCCGAGCGACACTCTTTTCATTATTATTGGGAGAATCTGAGGGAAAATACTGGAGAGATCTCACAAGAATGAAAACAGAGTCAACCTATATAAAAAAATGACACCACCTCCAATCCTAAACCTTAAGGCATTAGGTTTGTGGGTCTTCTTTCTTATATGTTGCTCAACTTTCTCATTTCTACTTAATGTGGGACTTAGACTCACACTTGAATACCTAACAATCTCCCCCTCAAGTGAGAGTTCCTCCTCCACATTGGTACAAGCACACACTTATACGGGACACGCTTGCCTGAAACCTCCATCAAGAAGACTTTTGATAAAGGGTCACCCAAGCCGCAAACCAGCGGCTCTGATACCACTTGTTGGGAGAATCCGAGGGGAAAACACCGGGGAGATCTCACAAGAATGAGAACAGAGCCAACCCATATAAAGGAATGACACCACCTCCAATCCTAAACCTTAAGGCATTAGGTTTGTGGGTCTTCTTTCTTATATGTTGCTCAACTTTCTCATTTCTACTTAATGTGGGACTTAGACTCACACTTGAATACCTAACAATCTCCCTCTCAAGTGAGAGTCCCTCCTTCACATTGATATACTCCCCCTCAAGCGGAAGCAAATGATCCCTTACTTGTACTGCCGTTCACACACTTATACAAGACACGCTTGCCTGAAACCTCCATCAGGAAGACTTTCGATACAGGGTCAAACTAAGCTCATTCGTCCGGTGACAAAGACGAACCATCGGCTCTGACACCACTTGCTGGGAGAATCCGAGGGGGAAATACCAGGGAGATCTTATAAGAATGAGAACAGAGCCAACCCATATAAGGGAATGACACCAACCCAAAACCTTAAGACATTGGGTTTGTGGGTCTTCTTATGTTGCTCAACGATCTCATTTCTATCCATTGTGGGACTTAGACTCACACTTGAATACCTAACAATCTCTCCCTCAAGTTAGAGATTGTTAGGTATTCAAGTGTGAGTCCCTCTTCCACATTGATATACTCCCCCTCGATTGGAAGCAAACAACTCCTTACTTGTACTGCCGTTCACACACTTATACGGGACACGCTTGCCTGAAACCTCCATCAGAAAAACTTTCGATACAGGGTCACCCAAGTCGCAAACCAACGACTTTGATACCACTTGTTGGGAGAATCTCAGGGGGAAATACCGGGGAGAACTCAAACAATGAGAGCCAAACTACATAAGGGAATGACGACACCTTCAATCCAAAACCTTAACGCATTGGCTTTATGAGTTTTCTTTCTTATATGTTACTCAACTTTCTCATTCTTATCCAATATAGACTTAGACACACACTTAAATACATAATAATTATATAACTTTAGCAGATAAAAATATAGACAAACGAAAAATTATAATCACTTATATTAATTTAATTGATTAAGCACACATTGTCTCGTGAAAGAAAAAAAAAATTGGGTAGCATGTAACTTTGCTCCCAAAACCAAACATTTGAAGGCAAACATATACCTTTAGATTTAATAATAATAAAAAAATAGCAAAGATTGTTTGTTTCTTTTAATTATTCTTCTCCCTCACTTTTCATTATCTTTTCTTTGTTCCTCTTGCTGAGCTTAGAAAACCTTGCTATGTGGCAGGAAGATATTCTCCACACACATATATATATATATATATATATAATGTCTGTTCAACTTAATTTATTCCGTAAATGGATTAGTCTACTCTAATATTGTTTATTAAGATCAATATAAACTAGGTATCAGTTTATTTAATTAATTTATAAATAGATTTAACCAAAAAAAAGAATATCTTATTTATAAATAAAACAAGAATATTAAAATAATCTATTTTAAAAGTTAGCTTACCAAACACTTTAACCCAATAAATTAATTTATTAGCTCAAAACTAGTAAATTAAAAATTTATCAATTATTAACTAACTATAAATTAGAAACTAACTTGTCAAATATTTCTGTCAAATAAATCCTTAACATTTAATTAAAATACACTAATTCAATATGATCTATCATATATTATTTAGTTAAACGAATTAATTCACTAAAAAATAAAACCATTATTTTTACAATAAAAAAATATTTTTGATTTTCTATATATTTAACCAAATATAATACATAAAAATAAAATTTTATCATTAAAAATTAAATATTTAATATACGAGATATCAAATTAAAGAACTAAAAATACTATGCCAACTCAGTCTTTAATTCTCACATGCTTTAAGTTTCATAAGTTTTAATATAATTTTTATCTATGAAAGTTAAATTTTCTAAGTTTTCATATAATATATAGTATATAATGAATTAATAATACAATTTTAATTTAATATTATCAATGTATTTAAATATAATTTTTTAACTTTTAGTTGGATTAGTAAATAAATCCAATCTAACACCAGTCCAACCCATAGAATTTAATTTTTTCTTTACCATTATAAAATTTATCAGTTTTTAGTATAATCAAATTCAAATCTAAGGTTAGACTTCTTCTCCAATTTAGACCTATTTTAACATCTTAGTTAAATACATTTAGAATTTAAATGATCTTTAAACTCGGAATTAATCCTCCAGCAGCAAATTTCTCTGGCTTTGCTCTCTAATTTATCTTGCTTTAAATACATTTCCATCAAAATTTCAATTTGCATTCATTTTTACATATCATCAAAACCAAACAAAGTGTTATTAAAAAATAGTGAATTAATATTTTTAATATAAACTCGTCTTTAGAATTAAATTACTGTTAAGAAGACTCTTAACTCATTAATTAGTTTAAATAGTTGTCAGAAGTGATTCTTTAATCTAGGAAGGAAAGGAAACACATCAACAATACCAAAGTGACCTTCTTTCTTGCCAATTAACTGTTAGTGAAATAACAATGATATAAGTAAATAAGTGAAAAATAATAATATTGATAATAAAATTAAATAAATAACGATAATAATGCTTTTTAAATTAGATAATTTCAAAAGTTAACCTTTACTTTTTTTTATGGTTTGAAACAATTTTTTTATTCTACTTTTCTCATATGTTTTTCTTCTCTTTCTCACCTACCTATCTTTCTTTTCTCTTCCATGTTTCTTTCAATTTTTTTTTTTCAAAAAGATAGTAGACTAAATAAGAAATGAAATCTATAAAAGTTATATTGTTGAATAAATTGTATATAAATATATGATACAAAAAGTGTGTTGTCAATCTCTTAAATTCTTTACATCATTGGTTATAGTCCGTCTAATTAGACGATTTATTTATTTATTTATTTTTAATAAATTATTTTGTCTGTGGTTTCTTTTTATTTGTCATAGATTAGTTTCCCAGGGAATTATTTTTATTTGAAAAAGAAAAGAAAGGAAGGTTTTAAAAATTAAAAAGTATACTAAATTAATTTAACATTTTTGTTTTGAAAATAAACCTATTCAAAAATTATATATAAAAGCTGAATTTTTACAGATATTGCGAATCTAGTTTTTAAAGAATCTGAAATAATGTTTCAATAAGTTCACTTAAAGATTTTCCTTTTTAAAATGGATTTATTGGAAAAAGAAATGATTTTTCGTAAATTGGAGGAGTGGTGACAGAAGTGGTTGAGATTGTTAGGTGAAGTTGACATGCAACTTTAACTCCTAACTTCTCTCGTCAATCACGCCTTCACTGCGGTGTCATATTCAACCAAAACAACTTTCTTCGTGAAATGTCAACTTTAATTAACTAAATATTATTGCCTAAACCTGTACTTTCTTTGAATAAGCTATAGAAAAAAGAATAAATTTTTCTTACAATTTTTTTTAGAAATAGGTTTTGCTAGGTATTAGCATTGAATAGAAGAATTATCTAACATTCAAATTGGATAACTTTAAAATATATATAAAAAAAATTCTTATATAATTTATTTCATATATTAAAAGTGGCATCTCCTAATTCAAATCCATACAGGGTTATTTGGATTGGCTGCAATGAATGTTGTTTTCGTAAGCAATTTATAGAAAAGGAAATGAAGGATTTTATTTATTTATCTTTGTTAGATTCAATTGAAAAATAATAATAAAGTAGTCTTTTATATTTAAAATGATTCCATTTAATCCCCCTTGTGCTAGGTTATTCCCCCTTGCCATTTATCCAACTAAAACAAAGTGTTTGCTCTATCCCCTAGCCTCCTAATAATCGCATTCACTTTCGGTTATTTTTAACTCCACGTGTTCCTTCGCCAAAGTGAGGACTTGATATTCCCTTCAACACTGATAAATTCTTTCAATCTCCATATTTTGAGTTGAGGACCTTGCTTCAAAAGGACTTTGTAATGTTTTGCAACATCTATCTCCATTTTTAAATAAGGCTTCATTGAAAGTTGATATTTTTCACCCCAAACCTCCTTCATTTAAGCACTGACTTTAAGAGGCAGAATCTTCCTAGCCATGATAACATTTTGTGCCTCCATGGGATAATTTCTTATAAAACTTTTCAATAACCAAGTTCCATATGTGCACTCTTCTCATGTTTCTCTTTATAGAAATCCCTAAAGGGAAAATTTATTAGCCTACAATTCAAGATGTTAGCAAAATTTTGGAGATCCAAAACCAAATGCTTCAAAACTACTTTTGAAAAAATTGACTTTTAACTCTAATATGATACTTTAACTGTCTCCAAAATTAATTTTATCATTCATATATTTTTACAACAAAACTTCCTTTTCGCTCCTCTATTTTATATATTATAAACAAATTCTTGTTGACTCTCTTCTTTGTAAGTCTGTTGAGCCCTTCCCCTTATAATAGTAAATAAGAAAGGAATTAGAGTAACTAGAAATAAATAGAAGCTTGTTAGCTTTCACATTAAGCTTCTAGTAAGTGAAATTCAAGTGATGCAATGCAATATCAACGTAACTAAAGCAAATTTTCAAAAAATATAAGATTTTAAGCAACGATCATTTCAAAGACCTACAAGAAGGAAACAATAAGAAAATGCAAGTGTTATACAATATTCTAGTAGTAATCAAATTATATGTGTTCTTTTAGGGTAAGCAAAAACCTTTGTAATTCTTCACCTTGTGAAATTATCTATGAGCTTAAATTATCATCTCTTTGATAATTCTTTATTTTGTTGTTTGTGAAGTCTTTGTCTCAATGAGATATTAAGATGTGTGTACTTTGTAATCATTCATTTAATTAGTAGAACCTCTTAAATAGTTGTCTTAAAAGAGAATTAAGTTTTAGGGAACCACTATAAAATTATATTTTGTTTTGTTTGAGTTGATTTTTCCCTAAATGATCAGTCTAATCTTCTACAAAAAGAGTCTAAGGGCTTTACTCACACCCCTCCCCTACTTTTAGAGTTAGTTGTTCCAACACTTCAACAAGAAACTTTTCTTGTGAGCAAGAGTCTTCTAGTTTCTCCCTGAAGCTAGTTCTACCACTTATTTCCACTCCTCCACCTTAAATTCTTCATTCTTCTCCGAGCATACTCCATCCAATCAGCTCAAGTCATTCCAAGACACCAAATTTCCCATCAATATGACATTTATCTTAGTCTTTCTATCATCTTTATCCAACAACCTTTCACTTTCGAGTTGAGTTAACATACCATTACATCTAATATATCAAATGAAAAAAATAAGTATCAAATTATTTTTATGATAGTATTTGTTTTGTAACAAGGTAAATGCCCCTAAAGTACACAATATCAAAATCTTATCCACAAGTTGATGTCAAAATATCCACAAAAAATGTTGATATTGGAACCAAATCATGGTATTTTTTGTAGACTAATCCATCGTCCAACAATGACACCTTTGTCGGGAATAGAAAACTCAAAATCTAATATAAGTTGATGTCAAAATCTTGTTCACCCTAAATAGTTGATGTCTAAATCTCTACCAATATTGTTAGATATGGGACCAAATCATACTATTTTTTATAAACCAACCCATCATCCAACAACGACACATTTGTGAAGAATAAAAGACTCAATTTGTGTATGTTCTAATTGTATGATAATTACCTCAATTGCCATCAACATCAAAATACTGGAAAGAATAAACAAACATTTTAAGAACTCCTTTACAAAATAAGATGTTTGTAGTACAACTTATTTGCCTATGAGAACCATCTCCATAAAAAATGAAACACTAAAAAAAAAATGAGTTTTAGCGATAATCAAAATATGTCGGTAATACTAAAATTTCATGATAAATAGAAATTTTCAACAAAATCGCGAAGATAAAGAATTCATTGATAAACTGTTTATCCGTAAATTTATCAATAGAAAATATTAAGTTTGTTAGTAGGTACCTATATATATATATCCTTCAATAATTACTAACATATTTGCTTTGTAAATAAATATCATGAATATTATTTTTATTATTAAAATTATTATTATTAATCTTATTATTAATATCTCGCTAAAAAAAATCGCAGTGGTATAAGTGAACATAAAATATATTATGATTGTGATTATTATTGTTAAAAATAATAATATTATTAATAATATAATAATTATTGTGGTAATTATTTTATTACTATTATTATTATCATCGTAATTATTATTATTATCATAATTAATTTTATTATCATAATAATAAGAATAATTACTATTATTATTATTATTGTTATTATCAATATTATTATTACTATTTAAGTATTATTATTAGTTTTATCAGTGTTATTATTATTGACATAATAATTATTTTTATTATCATTATTATGTTAATTATTATTATTATAATAATTATGATTATTGTTATAATTACTTTTATTATTATTATTATTATGTGATAATAATTATTATTATTATTATATAATGGTTATTGTTATTGTCATAATAATAATTATTATTAAAATTATTTTTATAATCATAGTTATAAAATTATTAACGAATTTGATCCGTAGATTTTTAGTACTAGTCATTATTGACTGATTTTACCGCTGGATAAGCTCCTTAGTTCTTTAACATTGATTTATGTATTTGATGTTTAACTTGTCGACAAATTTTAGTGATAGATAATTTATGGATAGTTTGACGCTCATCGGTAGATTTTGCTGATGGATAATCTAATCATCAATTTTTGATGGATTTTGTCAATGAATAATTTGACACTCGATTTACTGATAAATTTTATCAATAGATAATTTGACACTCAATTTACTGACAATTTGTACATATGGATAATTTGACTATCAATTTTTGATGGATTTTGTTGATGAATAATTTGACACTCAATTTATTGATAAATTTTACCAATAGATAATTTGACGCTCAATTTACTGACATTTTGTACTGATGGATAATTTAGCACTTAATTTACCGACATATTTTACTAACAAACAAACATAAATATTATAAAATTGATTAATGTTATTTTTCATCGATAGTTTTCTTTCAATAATGATATTTTACTGACAGATACATATTAAATATGAATGATAGAGTGGTTAAAAAAATCAAATTGTTTTTAAGCTATCATCTACTTAACATCGCACCGTCGTTATATTATAAATGACTTAAAAGAAAAATTGTATAATTTAAAATTAAACGAAATATAGATTATATAATCTGAAAGTAAAAAATAACTTTTAAATATATAATTTAGAAGTCAAATATAACTTTTAAGTTGTATAATTAAAAAATATTATGTAAAAAATAACTTTTAAATTTTACAATTTAGAATTCAAAAGCTTTTTGGAATTACATAGTTTGAAAGTCATTTTTTATTTTTAGATTGCACTATTTAAAAGTCAAAAAAGATTTTCAAATTACATAACTAAAAGTTATTTTTAACTTCCAAATTATACAATTCATAAGTTATGTTTTATAATAAGAGGAAAAAATTTTCATATTTGCAGGGGTGCACAAGGAAATTATGGGGTGAAGAAAAGAAATCTCCTAACAAATAATTTGAGCTGAGGCTTAACCATGTCTTAAAACACTACGTAAGCCCAAATTTATTTACGATTATCTGAAGTTATACCATGTCTTAACCATGTTTAAAAGGTGATCAGATAGGTCTTTTGTAGAAGATTGAAATAAATTACTTGAAGTTCTATTTGGTTTAACTCTATAGTTGGGCTTTAACCCATTATGGGTTGTTCTGTATACTGTTAAAAGATGTATAATTAATATAGAGCCATATTAGTAACACCTTTTAACGAGCATTCTGTTATTGATTAAAAACAAAATATTTTCGAAAAGTATGCGGTTAGAATTTCTTAATTGGTTCATTGCCTTAAAAAAGTTAAAATTTTAAGAGAAGACACAAATGTGTAAGAATTTATAATTATAGGCAAATAAAATCAATAATCTAAAAAAAAAAAAGTTAGAGGGTACACTTAGATCTTAGACCACAAAGTGAGAAAACCCTTTTTATTTGTCATTTTGTGTGGTTAATGTTAATAATAAAGAAAAAAACATAGAAAAACCAAATAACCAAAATAAATATTTATTCTTGTTTTTATTTAATAATAAATAATATATATATATACACACACACACACAAAAGCTAACGAAAAAAATATTTTATTCTCCTATACTATTTTCTTTTACAAAACTTTTAAATAAGATAAAAGAAACTGAAATATTTTTTAAGTTTAGATTTTTGTCAATATAAAAAATAAACATTTATTTTTAGATAAAACGATATATTTTTTATTATCATTTCTTTTTATTAAAATTTTACTATTTTTAATTTTCTTTATATTTTCTACTTTTTAAATTTAATTTAGTTTTTATTTTATTTAATATATTTTTTTACTCAGATGAAATTGAGTATTAACACTAATATATGTAACAAAATTAACAACAAATGCTTCCTGTTTCTAGGAGTAGAACATGAACATAAAATTTAATATAATTTATACCTTTTCATCGTGAAAATCCTTTAACAAGTAATATTATTTTAATTATCATGATCTTATCATTTTCGTCAAACTTGTTTTTGTATACTTGATTCCAACCACCTTTTTTTAGGTAGTTCTACAAGCTTTTAGAGACAATTCTAGAATTGATTTCTTTTTTCATGACTTTACTTAACTTTTTTGTTTATTTGCAACATCTTTGATATTTTTTTTGGTTTTATTTCTAGTAAGAAGATATATCATTATTACTTTAAAGATTATCTTTTATGTATATCTTTTTTCGAGGTCCCAATTATCCAAAATATTAGATGATTTTTCTTCAGATTTTGACTAATTTGATTTTTTAAATTACACTAGTTATATTTTTCTTAGTGTCGTCCAATTTAATGCCGGTAAAGGACAAATTCAATTTCAATGTCTCTGTATCAATTATTATAACATTTTTCATTTTAAGCAACAGGTGAAAAATATGGTCTAAGGTAAAAAAAACTATGGTCTTAACTTTAGATCACAGTTTGACCACGGTTTTGAAATTGTGGTGTATTCAATCGTGGACATAGCTTATAGCTCACAGTTTTCTTCAAAAAGTATGGTCTTAGCGTAATACAATAGGCCACACATTTTGTGAGTGTTTAGGCCACATTTTTTCACCTGTTGTCTTTTCGTCCATGTTTAGGCCACATTTTTTTCATATTGTTGTCTTTTTTGTCAATATTTAGGCCACACTTTTTTAGCTGTTGCGTTTTTGTTTAATCTTTCATACCACATTTGTAATATTTCTAAATATATTATTAATACATTAAGCCACTAATTCATTTTTAACATTATTATTATAATATAAAAATACTTCAATAAAACTATAGAAGACAATTAAATTATTTTTACTAAACTGTAATTAAAAATAACATTATAATACTCGTAACATTTATAAATGCAATTAAATTTGCATAACATATTTTAAAACATAATCGTAACAACTAAAAATATTAAAAACTATACTCCAATCTTGCCTAACACACTTTGAAAATTATAAAAAATTGTAAGGTATATAACAAAAGTATTTTATTGATTTCTTCATTTTATGTTTTCTTCTCCAAATGAACTTGAACTTCACCCTGCGAAAAGGTAAAAAAAAAAAAAAAAAAACAAACTTAGTACATGATCTTCTTCAAATTTATGAAAGTTTGCATAAAATATTTCACAATCTTAGATGGTTCCATTGTATACCTCATCATCATCATCATCATCATCAAGAACATGAGTTGCAACACTACTTTCATTGTCTAATACTCATGTCATCATTTCTTCTATATCATTCTCATCTAAATCAGTATTTTGCTTAAGCACGAACTTCATCACTGCCTCCAAACCTTCAAACTTCTTGATCATATCATTTCTTTCAATGACATGTTTTCTTTTTAGAGCATCAATTTCTTGATTTTTCTTCAATGTTGTGAGTCTCATAGTCCTTCCATAACAACGAACTCGGCCAGAATTTTCTTTCCCAAACAATGACTCAAGTTAGACACAACTCTAATATTGGGACTAACATGCTCTCCATCTTTGTCCAAAATAACTACTAGATCTTCAGTATTTCTTGCATGTATTTGTAAACATCTTGTTGACCCTCGTGTTCTTTTATTGCTTAAGCCTATTTTGACATTAAACTTAGCTAAGTTAAAAAAATAAATGAAATAAAAAAATAAACTTGCTAACATTGTAATATTACCTTCATCTACATTGATTCCAGTGTATTCAACATGTACTCTTTCAACATGTATTTCATTTTGTAATTCTTTATCTTGAAGCACATTTTCCTCTTTCTCATTTTGTTTCTCTTTCTCATTTTGTTTCTCTTTCTTTGCATTTTCTTCAAGAAACTCACAAAGTTATAGCTTTATCACACTAACTTAAAAAATTTATAATTTGAAAAAATATTAATTTTATTTATGCAATGTCTAATATATGTCCTTATATGCATATATATGCACTTATATGCACATCTATGTTGATCAGGTGTATAATAAGTATTTGAATTGCTAGCAGTGACTCTTAAAGACAGAAGTGAGTCATCACAAACATTACTTAATATGAAATTGGGAGACTCATTATGCATAGAGCAATTAAATAAGTATACTGTTGTGATTGGATATAGGTTTGGGAGTTGAACTACAATATTAACCTTTATTTACAGCATATACACAGCACATAAAGGACTAACATGGAATGAAATTCAACAAAAATAAAATGTTTTGCATGTAAGAATAGACAAGACTATATAAAATTCAGGACTTGTACCTACCTTTGGAATGATTAATTTGTACTCAGCAAATTGAATTATACCCAACTGCTCCTGAGATTCTCACTACAACTAAAAATAAAAAAAAAATAGTATCAATGATTTGAGCTAAGTATCTTTCTAAAACAAAAGAATTTGGGTTATACAATTACTGCATATATCAGATTTTAAAAATGAAAATGATCAACCTCGATCAATATATAAAATTTGAAATATTTCTTAACAGACCCTATAGAGCCATGATTTTGTTGAACATCCAAGTCCTCTTGTCACTTATTTGAAAATGAATTGCAGTCATCCTTACTTTGCAATTATTGCTTGATTCCAAAATGTTAAATATTATGCACTCATCTATATAAACATTTTGCACTTGTTTATATGTGGTTATACCGTTAACAGGAAAAAGTCGTATTCGTCTTTTAAGTTGGAACAAATATACCTCTATAAATTTCTTGACTCATGAAGATATTAAATTAATATATTATGGTCCTAGGACAAACATTTCTTTCAATAATTTATGCTCCACAAAAGGTTTCTATGGCCAAATCAGAGACTGTAAATATCATCATATTATGTCAATATTCAACATTAATAATGAACAAATCTCTAACAAACATAATAACTAACCTCAAAATACAAATTTTGATAAAAAAACTCAAACTCTAAATTATACAAAAAAATTCTAACCAAATTCGAAACAGAAACCCTAAATTAGGTGAATGAAAGAAAAAAAATTGAGAACGTAACCGAAACAGTGAAAAAGATCGAGATTGAGAGACTCACCAGAGACGACGAAGAGCACAAAGATGACTGTATGGAGAAGAAGCCAGATGAAAAACAATGGCGGCGATGAGGAGAGGATGGTCGACTGGAGAGTGGGAGAGATGAGATGAAAATGTTGAGAGAGTGAGGTAGGGGATGATGTAGTGTAGAGAGAGGATTTGAGAAAATGAGGTAGGGTAGACAGAGGGTTTGGCAGCAGGAAGGGTAACTATTTCTAATTTCAAGACCTTTAATCTTTTGTTGTTTGTATGAGCGGGAAGTCCAATTTTTGTAAGAGGGGGAAGCCTACAATTTTACCTTTAATGTTTAGGTTACATTCAGAACATGTGGTTTATACTATAATTTATATAGACTAATTTTTTTTTTAAATTTTAGTGCACACTTTTTTAGTGTGACCTATGTTTTTTAATAGGGTACAGGAGAAAACTGTGGCTTAAAATACCCACAACTCAAAAAGTGTGACCTGTAATGAAAATAAACCATACTTGTAAAAGTGTGGTCTTTTCTACTTTTAGGCCACATTTATTTGTCTGTGACTAACAAAAGTGTTGCCTAAAGTGATAAATGTTATAGTGAATATTATTATCGTTAAACTTCACATAGATTGTCTTTTCCATAATTAGGATTCTAGAGTAAAAAACTATCTTTGTTTTAAACGTTTTTAATTATTAAATAAATGTTTTAATGTTAATATTTTTCAAGTTATCCTTAATTTTGATGATAAAACAATGACATCCAAAGTATGACGTACAATATCTTGAAAATTCACCCTTTCCATAATTTAGAAGAAGTATTTTCTTAAAAATAGTTTTTATATAATCTTATTTTATAAATAGATTATATTTCACCACTTTTGCAAAAGTGTTTTAGGATAAAATAATTATTTAATATTATTTTAATCATTTCATACAATAACTTATTCTTTTTCTCAGCTACACCATTTTATTGAAGTGTTTCGATTATCAACTACACCATTCCATTGAAATGTTTCGATTATAGAGAAGTTGTCAAAGATATCATTCTCGTCTATATATACAAATAGCACTTATTCTTGTGGGAAAAGTTTACTCATGTAAGTTATAAAAAATTACGCAAACATTACTTTTGAAATTATTTACTAAATAAATTTCATGACAAAATTTTTGAATACACATTTTGGTCTATTTAGCATAAAAGTTTTGTGCACTTTTACTTTGGAGTGTGTAAAACAACTTTCAATTCATGATTTTGGAAAACAAAATTTGAGAGACAATCCAATAAACAAAACTTTCTAAATGGGAGTAAAAAGGTTTATGTTTGGTTTGAAAGTTTTTTTTTTTTTTTTTTGAAAAAAAGAGAGAATATTTTTTAAAATCAAACTTATGCTCACTTTTGGCTTAAACAGTGGATAAAGTAGCTTTTATCCAAATGTGAAAGCTTTGAAAAGAGTGTAAAAGATGCACAAAATTTACAAAATGGTCTACAAAGTATTTGTGGTTTTGGACAAAATATGTGAGAAGATTTGTCAAATACAACATATTGAAGCAATAAATCTACACATTATCAATAAAAACAATGTTTAGAGGTTTGGGCAGGAATAATGCTTAGAATTTCTTTTTCGTTTTTAATCTCTTTGACCTAGAATGTTGATTCAAAAGTGTAGTGAACTTTTGGACAAATCAACAAAACTTACAGGTTTGATTTGGAAAATGTTTTTTTTTTTCAATTTTTTCTTTCATGCTCACTTAGGGTTTTGTTGTTATTTAAAGCATTGATTTTGATATTTGAGGTCTCTAAAAATATATTGGAAGGGAGAGTGAGAGAGGTTTTCTAAACTATTTTCTAAGATAACTAAAGAAAAGGAAGTATTTAGAGAGAGTGGAAGAAGATTACTACAAAATTTAATTTGTTTTCAGAGGCTTATTTCTGAAAAGGAAAAAAAAAAATCTTTATGACTCAAATTGTTAGATTATCATTCATATTTGATACTTATCTGTCAATAATATCATTGCTGAAGGAAAACTATCAAAAATACTGATTGTAAAATAATCAGTTGTGTAACATTACGTTAATGTTAAACAAGAGTAACTAATAAATTTCTCACATTCAATTTCAGTAGTTATTTAATTAATTATGAAAATAATCTTTTTTTGGTATAGGACTCGAAGTATCACATGAATGATTGAAGTAAAATGAACTAGGTATTTACAAGTTAATATAACTTCAACAGAAATGAAATAATTGAATGAATACATACATAAGTTAACGACTTAACTTTGACACCAACAACTTTATCAGCACAAATGAAATATTCCATTTCCCTTCACTCATATATTCTCAATAACTTTATTTACTTTAACATGCATTACAAGAAAACATTAAACTACCAATAAAATTTTATCGAATGAATTTTATCTATCTTTCTAAATCTATCGGTAATTACTGACAGATCAAAAATCTGTCAAAAATCTGTCAATAATTATTGACAGATTCAAAAATTCGTCGGTAAATTTATATATAATCAATTTACCAACAGATTTTGGATGTTTCTAATAAATTTGTCTCGTCGGTAATTTTTTTAGTGATGATTAATCAAATAAAAAACATTAATTAATATAATAAATTAGTATTGATAATAATTTTAGCAATTAACTAGAAATATAATACTTGAAAGATGACTAATTCGAATAAACTTTATCAATAAATAATATTTTAAGGTTTGGGACCACACTAAATTATAATATTTAAAAAAATGTTAACTTAACTAATAATAGGATGTTACTTTCAATTAAAAAATGTATAAAATATTTAAGTAACAGATAGATTCTGACACAAATAAGAACTAAGTTTAATTCAAATTATAACATGTATTCAAATAATCTTTTTGTATATATAATATCAAGATATTGAACACATTACATTACGAATATAAGCGAAATTTAAATTGAAACATGCATTTGAAGAAACTACTTCTACGCATAACTTAATATCATTTTAAGAATATAAAGTGATCATCATGCTTAGAATATTTGTGAATAAAAAACCTAAACATGGGAATGAATCCATTGATAATGGGAATGTAATTTTCATTTGCACACAAGATAGAGATATTTGATTTTATCCATATCTGCCCCCACTTTTTTCTAGTCCATTGAGACTTTCGCAGGCTGACCCTGTGTTACTTTTCAAAACTTATTTGGTTCCAAATAGCATTAAGAAGAGATGGAGCATTTTTGAGTGCATCAAAGATTGCTCTAACTTCTGATTTGCCAAATTTTACTCCTCTGTCTTTCGAATACTACTTTTATTTATGCATTCTCAAATTGTTTGAAAACATATTATAAGAAACTCTAATTGTTGATCAAGTTTTTCTTGAAATTTAACCTCTAATTTCTAGGCACCGAATGCTTGAGCAAATAAATTTTAACTCAAGGCTGAAGTTGTTAACTGGAAAAATTACTTTCATGTGAATTGTGACTTTAGAAATCTTAGTCACACAAGAGACAATTTTTTTTATTGAAGGAGAAGGTTGAAAGAAACGGGAGTAGTGGTTGAATGTTAAACCTATATGGAAAAAATATTTTTGAAAAATATAGTTCCAAAGAAATTTTCTATCCTTTCCTTGTGTCCACTTTGGAATGACTAAACACCTAGATAGATCTTCCTAAATTCTAGAGTTATTATCCTGTTGAATAATGGACTGATTCGAGAGTTATTATCCTATTAGTAATAATGAGACTTTTTTTAAAGGAAAAGGTTTCGAAGAGAAAGAAGACTTTTTGTACTAGTTCATAAGGTTATTATTTCAGCAGGTGTACTTTTTTTTTTTCAAATTTCTTATTTTTATTGTATGTTTCTTATATGCTTTTTAATGTATCTACTGTATCTACCATCAAGAAGGGTTCAAGGTTCTTTTCAAGAAGGGTTCAAGGTTCTTTTCATTTATCTAAGTATTTTTAGTACGAATATATTGAAGCTATTGTGTTTAACATATTTTTGGACCAACAATTTCACGTTTTTCTTACCATTTCTTTTTTTAGGTTTCAAAATGACAAGTTGTTGCATGAAAAAGATATAAGGAAAACAAGGATCCTACTGATAAAATTATAGTTGATACAATGTCCAAGATCTCCTCTAACGTACATTTTTTTTCTATGTTGCTTTTAGTTATTTTTAATATGTATTCTAACTTCTATTTTTCCTTTCACTACAATAAAAAAACTATTTAGAGATTAATATTTAGCTACCAAATAAAATAGTTGCTAATTGTGATCAAAATAGTCACCAAATTAAATTTTGATTGTTAAATAACTATAAAATACAAGTAATGATTGAATTTAGTGACCAATTAAGTCAAATAATTGGTATCTAACATTAGATACCAAGGTTTTAGTGACTATACCATTAGATTCTAAATCAGTCTCTAACTTAATTAGATACCTATTTAGAGTCTAATGACATTGGTAGCTAATATTAGATACCAATTATTTAACTTAATTGGTCACTAAATTCAATCATTACTTCTATTTTGTAGTTATTTAGCAACCAAAATCTATTTTGGTGTCTATTTTAGTCATAATTAGTAACAATTTCATTTGGTAACTAAACATTGGTCTCTAAACAACTTTTTTCTTGTAGTATTCTCTAGTGCATTTTGTCTTATTATAAAGATAGTTCTTTTAAAAGTATTGATTCTTCTACCTAAATGAATCTTCTAATATATACTTCTTCGATAATCATATCTTGACCTTTTTGAATCATAGTTATTATCTGTTTCATTATTTTTACATAATCTTATTGACCTTGACATTATTTTGAAAGAATGTTCTAATTTCAAAGATATGGTGGTTGATCATTAGTTTCGTAGTTTTTAAATTAACTTTCCTCTCTTAGATACTTAGTTTAAAGCAATTATTCAAATTTTGTATTTTACATATGAAACAAATGATGATGCTAACAACCAAAATCATGCATGGTTATAAAATTTTTTAAATATTTTCTTGACCAATTTTTTAACAATCTTGAGACTTCTCGTACGAATGACTTCTTACAATCTTTTCAAGTGGCAATACTTGATGTTCAAAACATTGAGGAGACCTCTACTGACCAAAATATTGTAAAGAATATGGTTTATCTTTGAAGTTAATAAAGATGACATTCATACTTTTCAAAAGTGGTTGAATACTCACTTAGAGCCAAGTACTAATAAAGAAATGGATGACGTTGCCTATAAAAACCTTTAGTCTAAATTCAAAGACAAAGAATTGAAGACTTGTCTTCCAATTCTAAATGTTAAAAATGAATTGAAGGCTATATATGAAGAATTTGAACTATTAGATAATGTTATGTCCAATTTAAATAAGAATCTCTTATCATCCTTAACGAATATTTTTTTATGGGAATTTTCTTACAAAAATTTTCTTCAAAATCAAAAATGCCTTACCAAACTTGAATCATAGTCAAAAGAGGAAGTTCTCCAACTCTAAACTAAGATTAATGAGGCTAATAACATGAAGCAAAAATTTGAGCAATTAACTTTTATATCTAAAGTTGTAGCAGAGAAAAAAAGTATTTGGAGACTCGAATTTCATGATTTCTATTAAATTTGAATGTTTTAAAGACAAAGAAAATGAACCTTGAGACTAAGAGGGATGCTCTTGTAGAGAAAAAAAAAAAAGTATCAAGCTTCTTGAGAAATCATTGCCCTCTTCCTTCAAGTCCAAACAGGATTAAAACAATAGTTTGAAAAGACAAGCATAATCTTCAAACATTTTCAAAATATGAAAAGAAGTTTTACAGGCTCTTAGCCTCACTTTGAACATAATTATATTTTGTTTTTTGTTTCAAAGAATTTTACTATTTTCTGAATAGGAATTTTAGTTTGGGTAATCATTGGCCTATATTCCTCTATATATTTTCCATTGATAAAACCAATTTGACTACTTATTCTACTTCTCGTATTGGATATACATTATTCAATGGTTGTGGTGGCTATTTTCCAAATATCTTAGACTTTTTACTGTGTGTAATATTACTTTCCAAACCAAATTTCCGATTTGAAATTCTTTGGGTCTTACTTCCTTAGTATAGAACTTTGCAATACTTTATTTCTGTTGGATGATATTACACAAAGTAATTAATCTTTCATCATCAAGTTTAATTAACTCATCAAACATCACATTCTAATAGTCTTAAGTAGGAAAGTCGTTTTGCTTTTGTAATATAATAGATTGTAGATTTATTTCGATGCTCTGTTTCTATTAAAAAATGATATAATGTTGCATTGGTTGATCCCTAAGTGAATTTTGATAAGCCCATAACACTTTATTTGAGGTTTCATGCTAATTTGAAGCTTTCTCTCAACATGGTTTTTTTAATCAAATTTATTAAGATTTCGTTTAGAACTTTCACTTATCCATTTTCTCATGCATACTTAGGAATTGAAGTAAGCATTTTAATGTTTTTAGAGATGGCATAATTACCTTTCTTTCTACAAATGAAAATTATTCCTTGGTTAGTGGTAATTGTTTTAGTATCCAAATTTATTTACAATGTTTTCTTCTATTAAATTTATAAAATCTATTTGTTCCACAACTTTTAATGTGATTCCTTCAACATATTATGTGAAATAATCTACTGTTATTATTATATACTTATGATCTTTTGAAAAAAGAAGAGGAATTTGTCAAATTAAATTTATTGTCGATATAGGAAAAGGCCAACACGTAGTAACTAAGTGTGATTCACTTGCAATCACTTGTTGTATTGGTCCATATTTTTGACATTTCTCAAAAGATTAATGTAGTCAATATAATATTTCAAAATACTTAGCCAATAATACATTTTTTTAGTAATAACCAATCTTGCTTTAATTCCTACTTGATGAGACCCATGCATGTCCTTACAAGTTTCAACTAATGTAATATATGCTTTAAAATCTCAAAGAATTTCAACAAAGTTCTTTCAATACCTTTCCTATACAGTCCATAATAACATATTTAAAAGCTAAATATTGAATTTGTATATCAATAATCATGTAGGGATTCTTCAAGTAGTCAATTATAGGCTTTCTCCCATCTAAATGTGTAATTTTATCTAAGAATAATACTACAAGAAAAATCGCATTTATTCATATATAATATACATACGGATAAAATCTCTATGCATCTATTCATATATAATATACATACGGATAAAATCTCTATGTAAGTACAAAATATTTTTAAAAATTCATATACAAGTCATAACCACTACACCAACATCAACTTTGAAATCATATACTTATTGTTATTATTCTTATGATGACCCTTGTTATTATTATTTTTGTCAATATTAATAAGTATAATATTAATAGTATTAAAATAATATTATTATTATCTTTAATATTAATAATAATAATAATAATAATAATCATATTAATAATAATAATAATCATGTTAATATTAATATTAATTATAATAATAATATTAATAAATATAATATCAAAGTAATATTAATAACAATATTAATAATATTAATACTATTATTCCTAATAACAATCCGTATATTAATATTAATAATAATTAAAAAATAATATTAAATATAATAATAATATTCTTAATCATATAAGTTAATAATAATAATAATATTAATAATAATT
>Ga0209700_104083_pt1 | contig 26898 bp, 16 predicted proteins | sample SiratroredBW_FD_187528 | JGI IMG/M metagenome (GOLD analysis project Ga0209700, IMG submission 187528) | Root nodule microbial communities of legume samples collected from California, USA - Siratro red BW (SPAdes) (version 2) | ecosystem: Host-associated > Plants > Roots > Nodule | place: USA... | reverse complement strand
ATTTATAAATTTTTTTTTATCATAATCACTTCATTATTATAATTATAAAGATACATCACTATATATACATATAAATCAATATAATCTTTTGTTTCGAAAACATTAGAAATTAATTTTTTTTCGTAGTTATTACTGTTTTTTTTTTCGTGAATGGGTACAAATAGTTCAACTATAGCGTGCACGCATCAAGATCACTTTACTCATATTTGTCAAACAAATGTTTATAGATGTGTTTGAAAAAATAATTCTTCTTCAAATAAGAAAAATACATTAGTATCATACATAAATCAATGTGCAAATAATAATAATAATAATAATAATAATAATAATAATAATAATAAAACAAAATAAGATAAGTTTCCATTTGGACAGATTTTAATAATACATTTCAGCATGCTTGTGATGGTATTTTGCGTTCTTACTTTGTTCAAATTAGCACTAATTTTTTTAAAAGTCATGTTCTCCAAAAATAATAAAATAATTTTTATTTCATATTATTAAACATATACGGAATTGGTTATAGATTTAGAAATATATGAATAAATCATTATTTTTTCAATTTATTTATGAAAAATTGGATAAAAGTTTATCTCTTTTGATTGCTATATGACCTTATTCCACCTATCTCTCCTTATTTTTCTTGCATGATAGGTGAAACTGTAGTGTAGATCTTGAATAAATATGTGGAAATGAGTTTAAATTTTGTAAGTTAATTTGGTTTAAACAGGTATCAGTCGGGCTTATTAAAAAATATAATTTTTAAATGTGGGTTAAAATTAAATTTGATTTATTTAACTCATTGATTATACAAATTTGAAAGGATGACAAGAGATCATGCAGATTTGACTATTTTATCCCTATCATCATTTTAGATGATAAAATTCTATCTTCATTTTAATTCACATAGTATAATTTTTTTTTACCATCTCCATTTCTATCGGTAAACGAGTATACTGAAGTCACTCCTTTATTATTCCAAATATTAGTTAAATAGAGTTTTTTAAAAAGTAAAGTCACATATAAAATGAAACATGATATTATTAACATGATATAATGTCAAAAGAATATACATTTTCTTTTATCCAATATCAAATATCAAGAAAAAAATTATAATTGTTTAAATATCAAATGAGAATATCAAATGCATATGATAGCAGATGATTGGTGGGTTTTGGAGTGTCAGCTTAACTGAAACGTCAAAATCTATAATGATGCCTAACACGAGTTTTTTATTAAAAAAATGAGGATATCAAATAATAATTGGATAATTGTTAAATACTTATAGAGAGAAAATAAAAATGATCAAATGTATGATCTAGGAATAAGTTACGAAACTAGAGACCAAAGAAAAGTTAACATAAACCTTTTAGGTTACATAAAAAATTGAGGGTGCTTTAATAATTTAAGATGAGAAGAGGTATGAGGATGAGAATGAGTATTGGAACGAATATGGGGATAGGGACGGGTTGAAACATACTCATCCTCTTACCCATATCCAATTTAAAAAATTAGGTTTTACCCATATTCATACCCGTATCCAATCACTAGTACAAAAAATGCATTCTATGACAGGATATTACATCGGTTAAAATAGAACTGATGTAACAAAAACATGGTGACATTTTTGTAAATATTTGAAGAAATATTATGTCGGTTAACTCAAACCCGACGTAATATACCATATACTAAGTTAGTTTCCTCTCATAACCGACGTAGAAAAGACTGAAAAAATAAAAAATCAAAATTTGAAAACTCTGATAAAGCGAAAAAGCTATAACGTCGGTTACGTTCCACTAACTGACGTAATATAGCCTATATTACATTGGTTTATTCCTTCAACCGACATTATATCTTCACCGTGACTTAGAGTAAAAAATTTGGGAAAAAATATTGAATTTGGTATTGATATTATGTCAGCTCAACTTGGTACATCTCAATTTTGCTAAACCTCAACTTGTAATTGGGTGTGACTTAACTCTTAATTGTACTTGATATTGTGCATTGTGGCTATTTGTATTGCATTATGCACGTTCTTTATCATTGTGTTTTAGCTCCATTGTGCCCATTCATTAACATTGTGTGTATTTTTGATTGTTTTTTGTTCTTCCAGAAAATAAATCGACTTATTCGAGTTTGAATCGATTTATTTTCTGTGCTGCACCTTGAGTCATTGATCATTGAGATTCATGAAAGCTTTCATTTGGCTTAAAACATTTTCATAGCTTTCTAAATTCAAAAATTTTATAAAGTTCAATTCACCCCCTCTTGAACTCAGCTTAAACATATTTTTACATTTCCATTACTGGTTTTGATCTAAAATTGCAGTTTTAGTTTTGTGTTTGATTGAACAATATTAGAGTGTTGTTTTCCTGCAAGTATATAAAGGTTTATGCTTGTAGAAGTGTTGTAGGGTTCTGCACAATGGGTGTGTATTCTTGCAGGAAGCAAGAGTGTGTTCTTGTAGGGTGTAAGAGTGTGTATTTATTGTATTGATTAAACAAATTAGTTCTTTAGTAAAATTTCTTTGCTTGTTGACAAAAAGACTGGATGTAGCTCTTGAGGAAGAGTGAACCAGTATAATTCTTAGTGTTCTTGATCTCTTTTATCTCTTTCTTCAATAACGACTGGATTCTGCATAATTGTCTTTGTTGCTCTACATTTTTCAATTGATTGTTTCTGTGTTGAACTGTACTACGAGTTCTTTTAATTGATTGATTCAACATTTTAATTGATTGACTTTGTTTTATGCAACAAAATTTCCCACTGTAAATTGTTTTAATAAAAGACTCTCATTCTTTCTGTTAATTCTTTTTACAGTTTTGCGAAAATGTTTGAAAGTCAATTCACTTCCCCTCTTAAACTCAGCCTAAAATGCTTTCCAGTTTGATCTGTGCCAATTTACCTTTGCTTGATGAAAAGTAAGGTTCTAAGTTTGTAGGAGTTTGATAACATTTATTTTTATCATATTTTGGACTCAATTTTTACTATGAAATCAACTCTTTCTTATTTTGAACCATGCTCATTTTCTTATTTTATTTGGTTTTCATTAATAAATTGATTACTTGTGTTTGAGAATGGTAAGTTACACTAATTTATGTTATTTTGATTAAAAAGAGAAAAAAAAAAACACTAGAATTAAAGAAAAAAACTTAAGCCCATGAAGAAGGATACACACAAGGCCCATTGAGGAAGACAAAGGATAGAAGGCCCATAACAAAATGCATTACAAGAGAAGAAAATTTAGTGAAGTCGCGCTCGACGCAATGGAAGTTGCGTCGAGTGCAAGTTGGATTTGGGCTAATACAAGATGAGCTGAGGTTGATGATACTTAAGTTGAGTCGAGTGTGAATGTCATTCCAAAAATCTATTTATTGAGTGCCTGTGTTAGAGTTTAGACACAGTGTCAAAGGAGAAAAAGAGTCAGTCTTTGAAGACAACTTTAGGGTTTTTGATGTAATCTTCTTCTTCCACAGTTCATCTTGTAAGTTTAGGGTTTTTATCTCTTTGAGTAACTAAACCCATTGTTTTGGGGGTTAGATGTAACCTACCAAACTCTTATGTAATCAATATTGTGTTTATATATATGTCTTTTCCTTTTAATATCAGTATTTCAATTCCACGCGTAATGCCTGTTATGTTGATTCATGACTTAAAACTTTGATTCTAAAAGTATTGAGAAATATTGTTAGTAATCAAGATTTGAATTGGAATATCTAATGAAAGCCTGCATCTAGACATATATCATGATTCATTTGTTATCTTGAACCCTTGTAACTAAAGTAAGTCTTTTCTATATAACTGATCAAGAGATTGACGGTTAATAGGAAAACTTAGGCTCATTCACCTAAGACATTAGGATTTGAGTAGTATTGTGGGTTGACATTGATATTAGTTAGGAAAAGAAGGTAATTGTTTTTATGGATGAGTGGGAGGTATGATGAAGTCTAATCATAGTAATTCTCATATCAACGATCATTAACCTTACTATTTAAGATTTGACATAAAATTATAAAAATATTTAATTTGTTTTTGCATAATTTATTTTCTCCTGTAATCCATTTAAATTATGGACTTGTTCTTTGGTTTAATTTTATTACAATTATAATTATTTTTGTGTATTGTATAAGTCCCTCGGGAGAGAACAATATATTTATTACTTGCTATATGCGTAACTGATGCACTTGCCATTGAATGCAAAAAGTGTTAACACCACTCCTAACTAACCCTTTGAGTATTGTTTGGATCCAGTTTGAACCTAGCAACTCTTATTTAACACTAAGTATTATTTGAACTTAACCACTTGACTAAAATCGAGTATTTTTTAAACTCAACCACTATTAACCAAAATAAAGTATTTTTTGCTAAATAATCATTCTTTGCTAAGATAGGTTAATTATCTTATTAGTGATCAAACTGATCACCAGGTCACTAAATTGAGAGGAAAAACATCTTTCAACATATATAAAGTTTGTGTAGTCTTCTAGTTTGATACACCAACACTCGCATTGTTCTCTAAAAAGCTTCTTAAGATACAAAATATTTTGATAGAGTTTCAACAATGTGTAACTTCGTCAAACTTATTCTTCTTCTTGAGTAAGGGCTTTATATAATATTGTGCAACTTCATCAAATTTATGCATCTTCTTGAATAACGACTTTATATAAACACCGAAAAAGATAATATTTACCAAAATAATATTTAATGATTGAGCAAATTCAATTTATTATGATGTTTTTCTTAAGTTGAATGAACTTTTCTTATAAGACAATACCATAACCGACAATAAACACTTTTATTATAATAAAAAAGTTTTAAGTTATATATATATATATATATATATATATATATATTTATTGATAAATTTACTCATGAAGTTAAAGTATAAAAGTAAATTACATTAATGGACAAATGCGATCAAAATCTATGCTAAAAAACATGTATCCAAAAATTTTGATCGTAATATTAAGATCACTTTTTTTTTTAATTTTTTTCCATGAAACATTTTCAAATAGTCTCATTAAAATAAGTTAATATAGTTTATTTTATAAAATTGACACTAAGCATAATAATAAGAACATATGACACGAATAATGCATTATCTACCTCATTAGTTAAAGTTGATTTATTTACGAAAATGACAAGTAATACGGATAACAAATATCACATGTGATTATAGTAATATTATTATCATGGGATTGACAAAATAAAATAATTTAATTCATGAAAAAGTAAAATCATGTTGAATTCATTTAAAATAGTAGGACAAAGTTAAAAAATTATAATAATTGTGGGACAAAAAGAATTAAAAAATTATAATCATCGTGGAACAAAAAGGACTTTATAATTTTTTTTTTCTTGACATGGTTCGTATGACATATACGATTCCATCGGACTCCAATTGAGTAAAAATTTATATAAATATAATTTGATTTCTTTATAGAATATATAATTTTCATCGTGTCTTATCTACACCAAGAGCTGTCCGTCAAACGTTTCTCTAAACTTGTATATAAAAGAAAGAAACAAAGTTTACAGAAAGCAAAGGTGGTTGTTCCATAAATTTCAACGATGCCTGTCTTTGGTGTTTAAGCATATCAGTGTGTCGTTTGTTAAGTATTTGGAGGTTGTTCTTGTCCGTACATATGTGCGTAATATGCACCATTTGTCACCTTGTTGAAAGACTCTTCTCTGGTTCAGTTTATATAAGTATGTAAACTGAACTTCCGACTATAGACACTTGGAAATGGAGGTTGATGCAGCGATGAAGATGTTTGTTGGATTTTTGATCGCATTTGTTATCATAATCTTAACAAAATTACTGAGTTGGGTGTGGCTGGAACCGAAAAGCGCAGAGAGATTCCTCAGAAGACAAGGCCTAAAGGGAAACCCATACACACTTTTCTTTGGAGACATAAAAGCAATCACCACGATGCTGCATCAAGCAAGATCTAAACCCATACACATCGATGATGATGTTGCTCCTCGCCTTGTTCCATTTCCACATCGTGTGGTCAAAGTTTGTGGTATGCCTTCTAATGCATTGAATATAGAATTTTAAGCAATAAGTTTTAGTTCATGTTGTAATTAGTAATCTCAAAATTTTCAGTGTTTTTCTATACCTGTCCTTTAATAAACAAGTTAATTCAGTTATAGAAGTTAATCTGTTTATTCTAATTATCAAAAAGTTAATTTTTTAATCTTGATAAATCACTTACCAAAATATTTATATATAGACAATTACAATATATATATATTCCAATTTCAGATATGATTAGCTTGCATTTTTTAGTGTCTATCTTGTATTTCAAAAATCATAACAGGTCATAATTATATATAAAGTGTTTATTAAAAAAGATATATTAGAAAGATTTGTCGTCAATAAATTATAAATAAATTTATATAAGAGACTATAATACTTTAGGTCAAATATTTTAATAAATTTATAAATTCTACTATTTATTATTATATTTATTATTAAGAAGTGGAATTTAAGTCTAATTTAATTTTAAGTTTGTAAAGTGAGGTTTTGCATTCATATTATAAACAATAAGAGAAATTTAAGTCTAATTCAACCTTACTAACCGGCTTATAAAGTGAGATTTGCACTCATATTATAAATTATTAAAAGGCCTCATCTTTAATCGATGTGAGATCTCCGATACAATCTTAAAAAACTATGAATAATATAAATTTTATTTACTTTTAAAATGTAAAACTTCTAACTCATGAATTCCTAATATAAACTAATAACATAACTATAATAAAAAAAAATAAATAAAGGTAATTTTTTGTTTTATGAACTAATTTTATAAAGTTAAGATAAATTTAAATCAAGTTATCGCTGACCAAATTATCAAATTATTTACATATGTTTAGTCTTACAAACTTTACATTGAAAATGTTTAATATTCAATTGGGTAGAGTGTTTGAAGAATCCATATTAAATACTTGAATAAGTAGTTATTTATACTTGTATTAGCAAATAAACAGACCCACTTGCGTTTCTTGTTAACAAATATTCCAGTTTATTATGTCGTTATCGTATACCATTTGTGAATCATAATCATCATTATGAATATGATTATTATATATACTTATTGGCATGCTTAATCAGAAAATAATTTAATAATTTTTGCAGGTAAAAGTTCGTTTTTTTGGTACGGCCCTAAGATTACAGTGAATATTATGGATCCTGAAGCAATAAAAGAGGTTCTGAACATGATAAATGACTTTCCAAAGCCAACCCTTAATCCTCTTGGCAAGTATCTGATAACAGGACTTGTAGATCTTGATGGAGAGAAATGGTCAAAGCACAGAAAGATCATCAACCCTGCATTTAATCTTGTCAAGCTCAAGGTTTTTCTTTTCTTTCTCATCATCTATTCTGGAATTTTCTTACTAAAAATTTCTTTAACATGATCTGTGAAGTCTATGTTATTAATCTTCATGGAGTGATCTGTTCTATGCAGTTTGAGATTTTCGGGTAGGATTCTGTTCTAATGAAAATTGATAAACCCTAAATAAATAGGATCAACTTCATTTAATGTCACTCTATACTCGTTAGAAGTACATATGTTATAAATAAAAATACTTAACATCAATAGTTAAGTAATCTGGTTGATGAGACATAGATGAACAATTCATTGAATGAGTGTGAGAATGAGGGTAGAATTATCATTGGAAACAAAATCTAGATTCATGTAAATTTCTTCATAAATGTTCTTTAAATAACTTTTCCAAAAATTCATATTAAATTAATTCTAATTTAAGAAAATATTTATTTCGTTTTTTATTTTTAAAAATGTTCATGAAAAAAAAATTAAAATTGTATATGAAGCAAAGACTTTCGGGGTGGAGATCAATTAGTTAGTGTCATAAATACTAACTATTGATAATAATATCTTAGTAAGTGTTAATTGTATTTTTAATTCTTGAAATTTGGGATGAATATAGTTATGGTTTCTCAAATTAAAAATGCTTAAAGAGGGTGAGAGTAAAGAGGAGAGTGTGTTAGTTAAAAAGGGGGGGGTGTAAATAAAAATTGTCGTTCTGGGCGTGACCTACTCCTATTGGAATTATGCACTGTTATTTAGGTAAATCTACTTGCTCATATGTTTTTTACTGAAAATTTAAAAGTTATTTCTTAAAATAGGTGAATATCTTAAAAAGACGTTTACATATATTAAAATTAAAAAAAAAGTTAATTTTTCTTTTGCATTTATGGCAACATTAGACTAGGAAGGGTGGGGTTACGTTAAACATTTTTCTACTTCTATTTTTTGTTCAACACATATATTTGTAAAGTTTCATATTGTCATACTCAATGTATTCTCATAATTCTATTTCCCGCGAAGAAAGCAATAAGAAGAAAAAAAAAATTACATACCAAAGTGGTATACTAAAAGTTTTATATTTTTTAGTGATAAAAAATCTTATATTAATTATATATATATATATATATATATATATATATATATATATATATATATATATATAAAATTAAATATTTAAATAAAAAGTAAATCTCATTTTAGTGAATCAATTTGTGAAGTTGAATTAAATTTAAAAAATCAATTTCTAACAACTATCTACTATTTGTTTCATAGTAAATGAACTTAATCAGTAGATGCGTAAAATCATAAAAATGCCCTCCAAAGAAAAGTTACACCATTCACTTTTTTATGACAAATTCAAATTAAATTATTTGAATTAAATACATAGTTATATAAAAGTTATACATATATATATATTTGAAGTGTGGTTGAATATCTTATATTTACCAAAATATTATCGAATTATTGGATACTTTCCACTCAATATCTTCATCTTGAAATGTCTGAAATGTGTTGCAGCTTATGTTGCCTGCCATGTATGATAGTTGTAAGCAGATGATGAAGGAATGGAAGATGTTACTAAGCGAAACAGGATCATGCATGGTAGATGTTTGGCCATTCTTAAATAACTTGACAGCTGATGTGATTTCTCGTACAGCTTTCGGAAGTAGCTATGAAGAAGGAAAAGTAGTATTTCAACTCCTCAAAGAACAAACTCAACTTACAGCCAAGGTCTTTCAATCTATTTATATTCCAGGGTGGAGGTTAGTATTCAACTAATTTTATAAATTATAAAGTTGAATTACATTTAAATAGTATAAATTTAATATTTCAAATTTTTGGAAAATAATTAAGGTTATGTATACAAAACTAAATGTTTCAAAAATTCATTTGAATTTTTTAAACTGAAAATCTCTCTTTCCAAAACCCGGATATGAGAAGTAGGAAAACTATTATTCCTATTTCATTGAGCTTAATTGAGTTTTTCTCGAGCTAAAAATCCTTTGACATGATATTGGATTTTCAAATTAGAGCATTTAGCGACCCTTTTGTTGTGGGTCTAAGATTTATTTTATAATTTTGTTTTCTAAATGAGTCAATTGATGTTCTCTTACTCGTATCATCAATCTTTATGAGGTTTTCTTAAGTTATTGGGTTGGTATATATATATTGTTCTCTAAATGATACTTAAAAAATCGAATAATTAACAAATTGATCATCTCAACTTTCAAACATGCAAAGTAAATAGAGTCTTTAAATATTTATAAGAATATACACTTAAAAAAAATACATATAAAAATTTATCTCATTGTATCTTATATATGTTGATTCTCACTTTCTCATGATCATATTATAAGAAAAAAATTAATTACCTTTTAAATTAAATAGGTAAGACCCAATATTTAGATATGTGATAATACTTATATAAATAAATAGAGAAAATTTAGTTTAATTTTACATACAATTTCTTTCCAAGAGAAGAAATCACAACTTGTCCACAAACTATCAATTCATTTCATGTCATTAATCATCTTATCTCTTTTTATAATATCATGCTATAATACTCGTTAAATTCGTAAAATGTATTATGGAAAATGTAAAGGGACAAACAAGATACAACATTGATCTTCTAGTCTAAAGTGCTACATACATCATTCATGACACACTTATGTTTATTCTTTGAGATTACTTATTTTCAATTAATTAATTATTATGTTACTTTAGTAAAATGGTTAGGAGGAATGTATGAAAATCAAAAGGTTTTATTAAAATTTCTTACAATTTATAGAAATCATCTATGATAAATAACTTAAAAAGAAAATGAATAAGAAAGATGAATGAGAAGAAGAGTGAAGCTAAAATCATCATTCCCTTTTTCATTATTAGGTTTCTACCAACTAGATTGAACAAGAGGATAAAGAAGATTGACTCCGAAATTGGAAATGTACTTACTGGAATTATCCAAAAGCAAGAGGGTATTATGAAGACATGCGAAGCTCCAAATGATAACCTATTAGGGTTACTGTTGGAATCCAATCAAAATGAGATTGAAGATCGAGGACTTAAGAAAGAAGTTGGAATGAACACCAATGATGTAATTAACGAGTGTAAGTTATTTTACTTTGCTGGACAAGAAACAACCTCGGTGTTGCTAAATTGGACACTGGTGTTGTTAAGTAGGTTTCCCAATTGGCAAACACTAGCAAGAGAAGAGGTGATTGAAACTTTTGGCACAAAACAACCAGATTATGATGGATTAAATCGTCTAAAAGTTGTAAGTATGAGTTTTTATCTTACTTCCTTAAATCATTAAAAGGTATAACTAGGTTGAAAATATAATTTTAGAATAATTATAAACTTTATGTTAAAACAATACTTGATGAATATATATATATATGATCATAATTTTAAAATTATATATGTTTTTAATTTGAATCTTGTAGATGGAAAACATATTTGAGAGAATCTTTATTTAAAATGGTCAATTAAAATTCTGGATGGATTATTTATTAATCAAATTAATGGATAATTTACATTAATAACATGAAAAAAATTGATAAATGTTTTTCCCATATTATTAGTCCTCATAATCAACGAGACAACACTTTACCAACACCAAAATTAATAGAGGCACATTATTATTCTTGGATATATGAATGTAATGTCTACTATTCTACAATTTAGGATTGTCGAGAAGATTTCAATGGTGTTAGCCTCAATGCCTACCCCACTCTCTTACCCCATCTAACATGTTTTTTCTTTCAGCCTACCTTACTAATCTTACCAGTCTTTCTGGCACTATCAAGAATAAGAATGATGCTAATGGGTGATCATGTCTTAAACCTTTTGTTGGTTTGAATTTCTCAATTGGACTCTCATTGACCACCCTTTTATCCATATGACCCATGTAGGGCAAAAGCTCATCATATAATAGAGAAAATTTCCACGTAACAAAATTATAGGTCTTCTTATTATCAACTTTCACAATAACAACTTTTTCTCTCTCTTGACTTCGTCAACTACTCATTGGAAACAATAACACTATATAAGGGGCCTGTGTCCTCTACAAAGGTTGATTTCCTTTGATGAATGATCTTGTGTATAACTTTTTCAACCTATGTGCTAAAGCTTAGTTTTATTCTTGTATACACTATTTACTAGTGATATAGGCTTATAGTTATCTGGCCCTTAGAGATTATGTATATGAAGGATAGGTACTATAAAATATGTGTTACTACCCCTTGAGAAATTTTTTTCTTGTTTTGAAGACTTACTTGGTAACATGACATTGTCTTCAATTGTAAGGGATAGGAGGTCTATATTACCCAACCTTATATTTACATTTAGAGATTCACTCAACCTGTTTTTGTAGAAACTCCTTAACCTCTTCTTCTTACAATGTCTTCACACCAGGCTCCCCAAATTTTGACTCCTTTTATAATGCTTTAGTCTCTTCCATTTTATTGTTAAATGAAAAAACCTTGTGTTCAAATCTTAAAAAAAATCAATTTATATCATTATCTTGAAGTCACATTGCTTAGGTCATAAATATATTTCTAATTAATATTCCTTATATACTGAGCAAATGCTAACTTCATATTTATTAGTATACCATTGTTCTATATCAGTTATAACCTATGGTAACTTCATTAATATAAGCTTTAATTTTCATCTTATTGGTTTCTCTTTTACATTTCAATTCAACTTAATCAAGTTTACCTGCTACCACACCTCATTCATTTTTTTCCCATTTATTATGCATAGAAAAAGTTTTGCGAAATTGATATTATTGTGTTAAGCTTTTATCTGTTTTAAAAATAAATCTCTTGCTTTTGAAAGAAAGTTATTAATGTTAATACATTATAGTTTCTTGTGGCATTGTCATAGGTCACAATGATTTTGTATGAGGTTCTAAGATTATACCCACCAATTACTGGTATTACAAGAGTCGTAAGGAAGAAAACTAAGGTTGGAAACATGACTTTACCAGCCGGAGCACTAGCTACTATTCCAACTGTGTTGGTACATCATGATTTTGAATTATGGGGCAGTGATGCAAAAGAGTTCAAACCAGAAAGATTCTCTGAAGGAATCTTAAAAGCAACAAATGGTCAAGTTTCATTTATCCCATTTGGATGGGGTCCTCGAATATGCATTGGCCAAAACTTTGCTTTGCTTGAAGCAAAAATGGCTTTATCTCTGATTCTTCAAAACTTCAAGTTTGAGCTATCCTCCTCATATGTTCATGCTCCAATTACAGTCATAACTGCTCAACCTCAATTCGGCACGCATATTATGTTACAAAAGTTATAGTTTGTTTGCCTAAGAAAAAGGTTTTTAATACTTTTCTATCTATGATGTGTGGCTTGAAGCTAAAACTTTATCTTGGAAAACTGACTTGCAGGAAACAATATCTTGTTGTAGAATTCTATAAAAGAGTTCTTCATATATTTGTCTTTATTGTATATTTTATTACAAACTCTGTTTTTCCATAATTATATTAAACTTCAAATATTTTAAATTTTATTTTTGGGGTAAAACTTTTTGTATATACAATATCAATAATAATTTGAACACATCAAGACTTAAAAGAACTAGATATAAGTTTCGTTTATTTCTTCAAATTGTGATGTTAAGACTTCTAGAGAAAAGAAATAAAATAAGGTTCTTTGATCAAATTGAGAAAAGTTTGCTCTACAACAACATCATTACAGAAAAATAAGGTTTAATCAATTCATTATTCATGTCCAAAACAAAAATTCTTATTATAAGTTGTGCATGGAGATTAGGGGCAACCATAAAATAAGTTCTTTTTTTGTCAAAGTGAGTATTTTCATAAGGTTTTGAACCATTTGGTTGGACCGGGGTCAAAGTTAATTGTTACTCCTATCTCATTGTTCATTTGTGTCTAGTACTATTAGAGTTCAATACTCATTAAGTATTATTATTCTTATTATGATTATGATTAATAATAATAATAATAATAATAATAATAATAATAATAATAATAATAAGAATAATAATAATAAGAATAATAATAATGAGTATATAAGCGCACAAAGTTAATATTGGTTTAGTGGTTGTAACCTATGTATGTATGTATGTATGTTCCCCTTTTCTCTTTGCCTTCTCTTTAAAACTCCTGCTTCCATCCTTCATTAGATCATCGATCAGAATCCACCACTGGACTCGTGACAGAAATCTGAGCAACACTAACCGATCAAAAACTCCATTAGTTATCCTTTTTCTCCTCTAAGTCAGTTTCAAATATGTTCTATAGGTCTTTGGATAGTTGTTTCATATGCCTTCAGAAACTTCAAGAGGAGTCTTTGTTGGTTCCACATCCTTGTAGTGCAGTCTAATTATTGAATAGATATTGTGTTGCAGTTAAGAGTGCTCATACTTTTAGGTTTTTGGATCTCTTTTGGAAGAGTATTTGCTCAGATCAAGTAAGAGAAGTTAACTTAGGTCTTCCTTTAGAATTCTAAGTTAGAAGACTGAAATTACTGGGGTTGTAGATTTAATTTTCATTAGAACATTGGTAGAATATGTTTGTGTGATGATTTTTGGTATAGAGACTTTATTTAGATATTCAAAGTCTGGAATGTTGAAGGATGATGAAATTGTGCTTAACTAGTTATCAAGATGAGTTGATAAGTGTATTATAGTTGTTGTTTTGCCTTTAGTAGGAATGCTTGATTATGTGACTTTGAGAGTTGATTGCTTTTTATGAATGTAAACTTGTTCCTCTGAATTTGGTTTAGAAATGGACATTGAATCAATTTGAATGATAATGTAACTTTAAATTGATGAACATTTTGAAAATCAGTATAGGAACTAAGTGAGATGATTTTAGTAGGTGTTGTCCATGATTAGTTTTGCGATAGAGTCTTGGATTTTCATGTTCCATTTTGCTGAGAGTTACCATATTGAATTATTTTGATGTACAGTTGATTTAAAAAGCATGTGAACAAGTTAGGATGCCAAATTTCATTTCATGGATTATTTTGGAGAAAATTTCATTATTGATGAAAATGTATGACTAATTGATATTTAGAATTGTAATTAAATTTGAAATCGATTTGAAACTATAAATGTATTTGGTTTTTCTGCATATTTCGCTCAAGCGAGGGTATTCTTGCTCAAGCAAAACTACAACTGGAACTGGATTGCTCTCTGTTTGACTTTTGCTCAAGCGAGATGGATTTTTTTATGTTTTCTGTTTTGATTGTTTGATTATTTTGTAATACAATTTATGGATTCAATAAAATAGATTGATTTATAATTTGAATTGAAAGTATTAATGATTTAGTAATTCTTGAGATTGAGATTGAAAAGTCAATGAACGAATGAGTAGATATGTATGCATATGATATGATATTGAAAATACCTATGTCTAAGTCAATTAAGATGTGCATTGTCTAAGGATTAGTTCAATAATAATAATTATTATATTATAATTATGATGTGTAGAGTATTTATTTTATGGTTTTTATTTATAGTTTTATTATTTTTATTATCCATTATTAAAAATAGTTATTAGTATAATAATAATGTAGAATATGAATAGCTTAATAGAATCTATAACCATCATACTAAAACAGTTTTTATGTCATATTACAATAATTATTATTATTATTATTATTATTATTATTAGTATTAGTATTACTATTATTATTTCTTATGAATTTATTATTATTATTATTATTATTATTATTATAATTCTTATTATTATTACTATTATTATTATTTTATTATTAGTATTATTATTGTTATTATTATTATTAGTATTATTATTTTATTATTAGTAGTATTATTATCATTATGAGAGTAATTATTATATTTATTATTATAATAATATTATTATTATTGTAATTATTATTATTATTATTATCACTGTGGTTATTATTATTATTATTATTATTCTAATTATTAATAAATTGTTATTATTATTATTTATAACTATGCGAGCGACTTATAGATGGATTAATTTATTGGTAAATTTATTGATAGATTTCAAATGGATAATTTTTCGGTAATTTTGTCTGTCGATAAATCCATCAGTAATTATCGGCAGATTAAATCTGTCAGTAAATTTACCATAAAAAGATCATCAGTAAGATTTTACAGACGAAATTTTATTTGACGGTAATAACAATTTTTCTTGTAGTGAGAATACACACAGATTTATACTGGTTCACCCTATAACCAAAACTACGTCCAATCTCCTTAAGTAAACTTCTTAAGAGATTTCACTAAATGAGTTTTAACATCTCTCCAGGAATCAAGTATTATTACACCTCTTCATGTACAAGTTTTAACACCTCTCTAGGAATGAGAATTCTACACCTCTAGATGTAATAAGTAGTTTACACCTCTTCAGGTAACAAGTGTTCAAACCTCTTCAGGCAACAAGTATTCAAATTTCTCTAGGCAACAAGTATTCAAACCTCTCCAAACTAAACCAGTCCTAATCTCCCATTAAGATCAAGACCTCTCAACAATAAGAAAAACTCTCTTAAAGATATAGAACAATCAAAGCTCACATGGTATAATTCACAATGTGAAGGATTTACAAGCACTCAACCCTTTTCCTAATTTGCTCTCAACAACAAGATATAACAATGAATTCACTCAGAATATTTTTCTTATAGTATGTTAATTTCTTCGTGTGTTCCTCATCAATCTCTTACTTTTCTTCATCTTCCATGGTCTTTATATAATCTTTGAGATGATGACCTTTGAAGCCTCTTATTAATTATTGAATTTTCTACACTGGTGAATATCTTCTATTTTAATGCATATTAAGTGTCTTCAATTCATTTTGAAAACTTTCCATTTATGCAACAATATAGAACATTGAGACTTGATGTATTAAAACTTTAATCATAAGTCTGGTTCTTCTCCTTGTCTTTTCTTCTCTTTGACACAACATGTAAGGAAATTCTTGTTTTGATGTAATCTTCACATTATTATCACATAATTAAGTCCTTCAATTCTTTCCTTCCTTCTAGCAAATAAGAGCGTTGGACTTTATTCTTTGACTTTTTATTTGAGTCATTTGTGTGACGCTTTTACTGTAGCTTGTCTTCGTCGCCAGTCTTCTTTAATTTGTTTTTCCACAATTTTGTTTCAGATTATCTCTACAACTTTTAAAAAGCTTGAATAGGAATTATTTTCCATGTTGTATCATGTGTCTCTTCCAATGCTTTAATCCACTATGGAATCATTTAAGTGTGATTGACAATTTGTGATTTTCATTTAAGAACATGAGTCAATCAAATAATCATTTAGATAATATAATCTCTTAAATAATAAAATCTTTCTATTTCAATGATTAATATAATTTTCAAACTTTCTAAATGTATCTAAATTTTAAATGTTAAGGCAAAGGCAAATCAGCCTTAAATGAAATTATATAAAAAATGTTTTGAATCTTATTTAATATTAATAAGCACGATAGATTCTACTTAGAAAATAAAATTATTTTAATAGTTTAAAAACATGTTTAGCAATTATTTTACCCATATAAGAGAATAATAATTAGTTATAAACTTTAAAAACTCCCTAATGTGAAGACGTTGGTCGCTTCATCTGACGTGCTCTTAATATTTGATTTGTCTGATTCAGGATTGACTAGCTCATCTGACACTCTTAAGTATCGTCTGGTGCTTCTAACATGAGCAAGTGCTATGGATTAGTTTTGACGTAATCTTGCACTAGTGCATCATATATTCTTTTTTTATGTTGAAGATATCATTCAATTTGTTCATTTAGAGTATCGTCCAGTCTTAATAAATCTTTTGATTTCTCTTAGCTGGATGAGTGCGTCTACCAATTCTTCCATGAGTTATAAGATCATTATTCATGCAACACATTATTTCTTGCAATGCTTCTCATTGGAATGTCTTGACGAAAAGAACATCAGATATCAAATTAGAATGTGTGTCTGATCCATGTAAATTGATGTTATCAGTTTGTCTTATGGTCTTGACTCTTCATCTAATGCATCATCTTATGCTTAAGAGTTTGTTAGATCTTTTACGTGTCTTACAATATTTGTTATCATAAAAAATATCACATAAGGGATTATGTTATATCATCAAGTGACTTAACAAAGTAAAGTTTGGTTTCTAAGAAGTGGGAGGATATGTTGGATAAGGAGGCTTCCAACTTGGACTCTGATGCTTCTAAAGTTTCCAAAAAACATTGGATTAGCTTCTTGAGGTTCTGTTGAGGTTAAGCTTGATGTCATCACTACTGCAAGTTCATGCACTTTTGGGCTGCAACTGGATGTCGAGAATGTGCAGACTTCTCAAGCTCTTTCTAAGTTTGAGGAGGAGTGTAGGTTGGTTTTCAAGTACCAGGAAACTCGGGTGAAGCAGGGTTCCCTAGTGATTTGGATGAGTTGGACGGGTGTATTCAAATTTCTAGAAAACTTGGGAGACTGAGGAAGGGTGCATCCAAGGTTGTTAAAAAACCTGTTAGAGTGAGTACTAGAAAAGAAGAAATGATAGAGGGCTTTTTGCTCTTCAACTTTGGGTTTCTTTCTTTTGTTGTTTTGTTTTTTAACATAAGGGATAAACCTCCTTTTTTATTGGTTTCCTTTAGTTATGCTCTTTTGCTTTTTCATACTACCCTTATAGGTTGGTTTGGTGATTTGTTTTGTTTTTTTCTTTCTACAGATTTGGTCTAATCCTCGTGGTCTTGTTTTCTTTTTCATTACTATTTAATTTGGTTGATAAGATAACTATGTATGTCCAAGATAGAAAAATAAAATTTTATTCTTATGACTCAGAGTCTTGTTTTTATATGTTATGTTTGACTTATAAGATTCAGATTTTAATCTTACAACCTAGTGTATGACTCTTGCAATGAAGATATTCCTTTATTAATATGTGTTAGATAGTTTTAGAGCTTCCACAACTTCATTCCTCATCAAGTTAATTACAATGCTAAAGCATCTTTTGTTTGCCTTTTAAGGATGTATTGATTAGGAACAAGGTTAACATCATTACCTCAAATACCTTTAATGGATGAAAACAAAGTATTCTAATCATGGTAATCAAACTCGCAAGTTAACTCGCTAACTCGTCCGATTTTGAGAGTCTACTCACCCTCACTGAGTTGGCTCGGAAGCAAACCCGTTTTTGAAGTAGACTCGGTAGACTCGTTTTCAAACCCGATTAACTCGGTCAAACTCGCGAGTTGACAAGCGAGTGACGTAAAAAAGTTCAAAACGACTGTTACTCGAGTCGTTTTTGATCGTTTAGGGTTAAAATAGCAACTCACCCGCATTTAATTAGGTTTTCTCATTTTCCTCTGTTCTCACTGTTCACTGTCGTCGAACGTCGCCATGCCGCGTATCCCACTCGCCGTCGAACGTCGCTGTTCCGCGCATCCCGCTCGCCCTCGCGTCGCGCCTCTTGCTCGCGAACCCCGTCGTGCCTCCTGCTCGTGTCGCACCTCGGCTCGCCATCGTCGCTCGTCCTCGCGCCGTTCGCCGTCGTCGCTAGCCCTCGCCCGTTGCACTAGGTGTTGCAACGGAAAGTCTTGCACTGTTCATGACTCGTGTGAGGTGAGAGTTTGGTTCTTATATTTTAAATTTTGAACAGTAGTCGTATGTGAGTGCTTTTAATCTTATTTTGAATTTTGAAAACACTGTATGAGTGATTTTAATTTGTAAATTTTAGTTATAATTTGTTGCAGTATCTACAAATTTTTATAATGTCTGGGAGTGGCTCAAATATTGTTGATATATCAACCCCTCGTCTACCTAGAAGTAAAAATTCTGCAGGGAATAGAATAGATATTGGATGGAAGTATGAGACTGATGTTTTAGGAAATGGAAAAAAAGTAAAATGTAACTACTGCTCAAAGATCAATAATGGAGGCATTTTTAGATTTAAACATCATCTTGCTGGAACTAGATACGATTCTGAATCTTGCCTTTCAGTGCCTGAAGAAATTAAGGCTTTAATGATGAAAGTTGTTTTTGATGCTAAGGATGTCTCAACCAAGAAAAGAAGATTGACTAATCTTGAAGAGATTGATGCTGATGATGAGAGTGGACAAAGATTTAGTAGCAGCAAGAATATCTTTATAAATAAATCTACTGGTGAGGGTGTTCAAGCTACTCTGAATCAACTTTATAAGAAAGGTGATGAAGAAAAAGTTGATGCTCAAGTTGTTGAATTCTTTTACACAAGTGCATTCCGTTCAATGTGATTAAGAATCTAGCTTTTATAAAAATGTGTGACATGATTGCAAGATATGGTGTTGGCTATAAACCTCCATCATATCATGATATTAGAGAGAAACTTCTAAAACAAGCAGTGGAGAAAACAAATATAGCCCTTGAAGAGTACAAAGAGGAGTGGAAAAAGGACTGGTTGTACAATTATGTTTGATGGGTGGACAAATAAAAAAAGGCATTCCATTTGTAATTTTTTGGTGAACAGTCCTAAAGGACTGTGTTTCTCTATTCATTAGATACCTCCGACATTTCAAAAACTGCTGATAAGGTATTTAAAATGTTAGATGATGTTGTAGAGTTTGTTGGAGAAGAGAATGTAGTGCAGGTAGTTACTGACAATGCTGCAAATTTCAAGGCAGCTGGAGACTTGTTGATGCATAAAAGAGAGTGTTTATATTGGACTCCATGTGTTGCTCACTGTATTGATCTAATCTCTGAAGATTTTGAAAAGCATCTAAAGGTTCATGAAATAACCATAAAAAAAGGAAAAAATATCACTACCTACATTTATGGTAGAACACAATTAATTAGCATTTTGAAGAAGTTCACAAGGGGAAGGGACTTGATAAGGCCAGGAGTGACTAGATTTGCCACAACTTACTTGACTCTAGCTTGTCTTCATGAACTAAAAGCATCATTGATGAACATGTTTAGTTCTGAAGAGTGGCAAACAAGCAAGTTTGGAACATCACAGAGAAAGGTTCAAAATATGGTATTAGATAGTCGATTTTGGAAGAATGTAAGTACATGCTTAAAAGTTGTTGCTCCTCTTATGGTGGTCCTTCGATTGGTTGATTCAGATACAAGACCCGCAATGGGATTCATATATGAGGAGATGGATTGTGCAAAAGAGAAGATTAAAAGCAACTTTAATAATATTAAGAAAAGGTAATATTTCTAAACTTTTATCATTTGAAATTTAGTTACTTATTTATTTGTATAACTATTTTTCTAATATAACATAATTTGGTACTTTACTTTTATAGTTATGAACCTGTTTGGAAAATCATTGATCAGAGGTGGAATAATGAACTTCATAGGCCTTTGCATTCAACCGCCTATTACCTAAACCCCCAGTTGCACTATGAACCAAATTTTAGAAATGATGATGCTGAGGTGAAAGAGGGGTTACACACATGCATGCAAAGATTAGTTAGTGATCTTGCAGAAAGAAAAAAAAAGATCAATTTGTAACTTGTTGACTTTCACTTTGCTAGAGGACTTTTTTCTATGGAAGATGCAAATGAATGTAGGAAAGCTATGCTCCCTGGAGAATGGTGGGAGATGTTTGAGGATAGAACTCCAGAATTAAAGAAGTTTGTTATTTGAGTTTTGAGTTTGACATGTAGCTCTTCAGGGTGTAAGCGTAATTGGAGCTCATTTGAAATGGTAATTCAAGTTCATGAAGTTTATTCAAGGTTTTTATTTTTGTTTCTTTGATTTCTATTTTACTAAAATTTCATATTTGTTTATAGGTTCATACAAAAAGAAGAAACCGTTTGCACCAAAAAAAGATGAATGACTTGGTTTATGTCATGTATAACTTGAAGTTAAAAAATAGGCAAATTAGAAAAATTGTTGATCTCCCATTTGATGATATTCAGTCTCATGATGAATGGATAACTGAAGAAGGAGATAATGTTGATGTTGAACAAACTCAAGTTAAAGGTGATGGTGAAAATGATGACTTGGCTGGAACAAGTATGAATGATCCAACTACTCTAGATGGACATGCACCAGATGGACATGCACCGGATGGACATGCACTGGATAGACATGCACCGGATGGACATGCACCTAATCTTGATAATATAGTTTTTCATGACAATGATAATGAATCATCTGGAGAAGAACTTGATGGTGATGAAGACGATGATGAAGAAGATGGTGGAGATGATTTCATTAGAAGATTAGATTATTAGATGGAGGAGATTAAACTTGATGACATTTATATTTTTTGGTTATTTAGTTATTATGTTATTGTTGGTACATTTTGAACTTAATTATTTTAATATTATGGAATTGCTATCATGAAAATTTGGCTTTTTTATTGAATTTGTTTAATGAAGTAGACTCTTACGAGTCTACGAGTCGGGTTTACGAGTTGAGTCTATTGACCCTCACGAGTCTACATAGACTCTCGAGTTTGATTACCTTGATTCTAATAGTCTAAAACTTTCTACTATTGCATAATATAGAGAATTGTGTATGATCAAATAACACTTTATGTTCTCTTTCCTCATCAACCGTTGATTACATACAAATGAAAGTTCAGATACATTTCTTTCCTTTGTGCAAACTTTTCAAATTAAGCCAAATTCGTAATGAAGTATATCAAAAATCATATATAATTGTGCAAGTTGCACCAACATTGGAGAATGTCCAAATTTTAACTTGAGAAACTTATGTTGAAAGTCGTATTCACATACTAGCTCATTATAACACTTCTCTTCAACGACTCTGCCAGGGTTTGAAGAATTGGATGACATTAACATCTGGTTTCTGCATGCCTTGAAATTTGCATTCAAGCTTTCACTAAGTTGAGTGTTTCACATTCACAAGGTCAATGCTTTCTTTTCATGTAACTCGTCGCCCACTTTTACTTGATAGCATACATCGATTTCACCAAATTATTTTCATTAAGATTAAAATTAGTAACCAACTTACTCCGAGATGACTCAAAAATGCACTTATTAAAGTCAGTTAGAAAAGGACTTCCTTTTTTACATCCAAAGTTGTCTTTTTCCATTCTGCATCAAGTATCATGCACATAACCCATGTTCACTTAATGGCATCACCTCAGTTAGTGCTCTAGCCATGGCTTGGTCTTGATTTGTGAACAACGTAGGAGTCCTTTTATTTCCATGTGGTTCAAGAAATGTGTAAAACAACCATTAATTAAGATTCAATTATTTCATAAAATAAAAAGAAACTTCAAAAATTATTGTGCCCCAATAATGGTTGAAGCCTAAACCCTAGCGATATACAAACTTGTCGGATCTAAACTAGTCATCTTTCGGTTTGCCATTGCTCTTTAACTCCAAAACCATTTTTTTTTACTACATTCACTCCAAAAATGCCATACTGCATCTACACTATCAAACAACGTAAACAGTCAAAGAGTATGTAGGAGAAAGAAGAGTTACAAGTCTTTGTATAATTATTTATTTTAAGAAAAAAATACCATTAAAAATAATATTGCCTCATGGTCCATGAAATGATAGGTGGAATGTTTATTTTCCCCAACAAAACAATGTTAACTGTTACAACCTGCCCACGTTTATAATCTTATAAAAAAGCACGACCTCAGCACTTCAATATGTTAGTACTATTTCCAAAGAAAGATTCTTGCAAAAAATGAATGCGTCACACGTCAAGAAAAATAATATGAAATAGCAAGTAACTTCTAGAACTAAGCTATCAATTAAGATCCACTTTTAGCCCATGGTATCAAACTATGACATTAAATTAACGCAAGTGTACTCAGAGAAAATCAAAAAGCGTTTACAGTGATATACTACGGGCTTCCTCGGTAGAGAAAAGATTAAAACTAATCTAAAGTTCTTCTTCCTTACAGTGTTAAACAACCTACAAGGAGTACTCAGTACACAGCAAAACTGCAGGTGTGGTAGGAGAATTGCTTCACCAACAGTAAATGCTAAGCAGAACTTAGAAACCAAAGAAGCCAAGCTCACTAGCTTTCTCCTTCTCAAATGTCTCGAAGTACTGATATATGATTGTTACGGCAAGCAATATTCCAGTTCCTGAACCGATTGCCCCCATGAAATCTGCCAACACAGTCAGGGCACCGATACAAATGCCTCCAAATGCTGCAGCAGTGGGAATGTATCGGTTCAGTTCTTTCTGCAGGTTTGACTCCCGATGTCCAGGCATTACCATTTGTTGCTCCTGTAAATTAAAAACCAAGATATTATGACAAAGGAAATTTAACAAGCATCAAAATAGATTCGGCTCACGAATTTTTACAAAGATCAATTTCCATATGATGTGACAGAGTGCTTGAATACCAGACTTACCAGCTTACAGAAAACATTATATTTTAGGTAGTGTATGGCCTAACTGCTTTGGGCTTCTCTTCTTAAAGTAGAGGATCCTCTAACTAGCTTTTATTGAAGCTCTACTTTTTTGCTCATGGTTATTAAAAAAGGAATACTACAAGAGGTTTCTCCATTTAGAAAGAGAAGCCCAAAGAAAAGTTGGGGCTAAATACTACATTAGACACAATATGTTAGCTCATATCCAATCCTGTGATTCAAATCTATTTTGCTTCAAATCTATTTTGCTTCAAGTGTTTTAAGAGTATATTTCCAGTCCTAATTCAATTGGGAAACAAGAATTCAAACATGCAGACACAACACAAAATAATGATGAGAAAACGGGCTCGTTGTTATATTGAAGAACTGAAGCTGCAAATACAAAACAAAATAATAAATTTACAAAAATGCATGTTAATCAGTACGTACCTTCAGCTGCTTTGCAACATCTCTAGCAGATGAACCAGAGACTTCAATCCAAGTTTTAGAGAACAAGGCACATGCTGACAGCATAAACACAAGGTAGAACAATGCATGGAAAGGATTTGCTGCCATGTCAGCTAAGCTGCAAAAAAGTGCCAAAATGGAAATTTAGCAACAAATAATAACAGTGGTAAAACTTAGTTGATTGAAATTTTAGATTATATCGGCATAACAAAGTAGAACAAATTTTACATTATAATAAACCATAAACCATACAGTGGGCCGCATTTCTCTTACCTGGAAGGTGCAGTGATGTAGTATGCAATACCACCAACAGGAACAGAATGACCACCTCCATATTCAGACTCCTTCCATTTGCCCAATAGATCAACAATGAAGTTTCCACTGTACTTTCTGTGTAGAAGCTGTACAAATACAATAAAATCTGGTTAAAACTGTACCGAAAAACTCCAGATGAAAATTTACCGTCCTTAAACTTCACTACCTGAGAAATGAAGTAGAGATTGGACACAAGGGCAGACTGAAGAATAATGGGCATATTGGAGGTATAAAACAGCTTGATTGGATATGAACCCTGCTGCCCACGGGCATTCTTTGATCGCACAGGCAACACCACACGGAAACCTTGGAAGTATATCACAATTAGGAAGATCAAGACAGTAGCAAGCAGATTTGTCACATTGGGAAGGTTTTGCCGGTAAAATGCTTCACGAAGGGCTCGAACCTTGTCCGTTCTTGTTATCAACAAATGGAATAGTGCTATGACAGCACCCTCAAATTCAGCTCCCCGTCCACTATTAATGGTGGTGGGACTAAATGCTTTCCATATGATGTTTTCACTGCAACATAATGAGAGAATTTTTATAAGTTTTCTGATAAAAGGCCATACTCTTCTACAGTTGTTATTACGAGACGCAAGATCAATGCTGGAAATAAAATTATAAACTATTTAAATTATTACTAATAATAAAAGATAATAAAATTTACCATATATTAGTAGCAATGAACAGAGAAATTCCAGATCCCAAACCATATCCTTTCTGAAGGAGCTCATCTAAACATATCACAATAATACCCGCAAAACAGAGCTGGATGATAATGAGGATTGCATTTCCCACTCCAAGTTGGCCCACACTACCATACATCCCAGAAAGAACATATGCAACTGCCTCACCAACAGCTATCAAGATGCCAAGTAGCTTCTGTGCACCATTTCTGGAATACGAAAAGAATTATGTCAATAGGAAACATTTATAACAGTGCAAAACCTCATAAAATATGTAAAAGCTCATAAGAACTGACAGCCATAAGACATAACCCAGTGCACAAGAGAGTAAACTGTATACGTTACTAAATGAATGAATGTATGAAAAAATGATAGTCACAAAAGCAACCAACTAAATCATAGATAATGTGAAAGGAAAAAATGTGAAAAATATGTGTCAAGAAAATAAATAAGTTACACGGAAAGATACTTACAAGAGAGCTCTATCCTCCCGCACATTGTTGTCCACTTCAATTATCTTTGACCCAGCCAAGAGTTGCATTACCAGTCCAGAAGTCACAATGGGGGTTATTCCTAGCTCCATAACAGTTCCACGGTTTGAAGCAAGGATAACACGCATCCAATAGAATGGGTCTGCTCCAGTTGTAGAGTGAATTCCATATAGAGGGAGCTGACTGCAAACAAGGAAAATGAACAGAGAGATCACAGTATATATGACCTTCTCTCTAAATGGCACTTTCCTGTCAGCAGTCTGAACTTCCGGAAGAAATGAGAGAAATGGTCTAACTAGGTGAAGCACTCTAAACCCACCTCCCATCTTGTCAGACTACACAAATTTGACCTGCACCATAAAGTTATAGGGCATAGATAAGATTGGAGACAAACAGAAATTGTACTTTAAAAGCACACCTCTGCATCCAAATGACAATTAATATAAAAAGGCAAAAGCCAAGTAATGCAATTTAAACTGCACCATAAAGTTATAGAACATAGATAAGAGGGGAGAAACAGAACTTGTACTTTAAGAGCACACCTCTGCATCCAAATGACAATTAATAAAAAGAAAAGACAAAGTCCAAGTAATGCAAAAGTACACATTTATGAAGTTATTTCAATTGCATTTACTAGGTGGAGTTTGGATGGAACAGGAACTGCAAAACTGCAAGAATTTCAGACGAAATCTGGTCCCCAAAACCTATGATGCATGGAGTAGTTCCTATATGTACAAGACTACTACCCAGGTTAATTGGATTGGATAAGAAAACCATTAAACACCAAAAAAATAGGCTTCTACTATTATTTTGATTATGAGCATTCAACTCATTCACGAATCAGTGACGATAAAAATTATATAAAAAAGGAAAAAGAAAAGGGATTCAGCTCTGTAGAAAACTGAAATAATGAAAGATTGTCATATCCAGAAATTAGTCATGCACCCCATGAATGAGCATAAGAAAGTTTTTATACATTATTAATTAACTAATACTAATTAAATTAGTCGCTTAAATGTTCAATGGAAATAGACAAAATCGGTGATACTGAAAAATTACAAAATTCAAAAAACCTAGCACATGCATTGACTAGAAGAGAGGAGACAACCTAGCATGTCATTGTGGTTTAGAAAAAAAAAAGAAACTACAATCATACGGGCAAACCAATCAATCATCACAAAAAAAGAAAAAAAAAAAAAAAAATTCAAGATGAGACATCAAACAAATCCTGCGCGCAACACTCGTTCAAACCAAAACAGACGTATACAAGGACAAACCCTAAAATAACAAAAATCGGAACAAATCGCACCCA
>Ga0209700_104082_pt1 | contig 26908 bp, 22 predicted proteins | sample SiratroredBW_FD_187528 | JGI IMG/M metagenome (GOLD analysis project Ga0209700, IMG submission 187528) | Root nodule microbial communities of legume samples collected from California, USA - Siratro red BW (SPAdes) (version 2) | ecosystem: Host-associated > Plants > Roots > Nodule | place: USA... | reverse complement strand
CCCCCCCCTCTAAAAAATCAGGACCACAACCAAACATGGGGAAAGCTGAACAAGTGCCAAGATTTATCAAAGCTGTCTTAGTGTTACAATTTGTTAATTGATTCTTCACCATCAGATGTACATAAGCATCATTGCACATACATTTGATCATGGAACAAAAATTGCAGGAAATCAATACCAGGTTGTTCCAATTTTTTTTGTATTCCATTTTTCAATAGGAGTTTAAAGATATCCATATAAAATTGAAATGTTTCTACACAAAACAAAATAAGAGCAAGAAGGCACTTTCATTTGTTCTACTCAGCTATGTTGCTAAACGACAAAGATTTGATGATTTGTCAGAGGTTTTGGCAGAAAACATGCAAACTGAGCATTGATACATTTAGTCGGAGCTGAATGCTTACATATTTAAGGGCATGTTGTTCTCTTCAACTCAGTATGGGATAGGATTTAGGTTTATGACATGACATTCTTTTCATGGTTTATTCGAGGAGTGGCTATTTTTCATGTTAACTGTGATTACCACCATGCTGCAATCTTAATTGTATTTTGTTTACGCTTGTCCTTTTCTTTTGGAGAACATCGTATCCTTGCCCCATGTTTTACTTTCCTTCTCATAAATTTCTTTTCTTACATAATAACAAAGATACCAGCGAATGAATGAATAAGTTTATCTTGATGACTGAAAATAGACGAGAGCTAAAAGCACATGCCATAAGTCATAATTCATGTAATTATAAGTTATGAACTTAGAAGTGTGGTTTAAATAGGATATATAGCTCAGGAGCTTACTGCTTTGCTGCTGCTGCAACCTTACCACGAGGATTTATGCCTCTCTTTGCTATTTCATCACCAAGGTTCATTATTGGAACCCCATCAATATATTCCATGACTAGGACCCTCCTGTACAATCCAAAAAGTTTGTCATTACTTAAAAAACTCATCGCAACCAATATGCATATGAACCAATATGTCTTAAAAGGTTTAACCAATCAAATGTGTGTGTGTGTGTATAGTATTATACTCTTCTTGGCTATTTGATCAAGATCGAATTGTTATATAGGAAAATATTTTTCCATATAGGATATTTCTTCTTTATTGTTTTCAGTTCAACCATGCTTTTTTCAATAAAGGGTCTTTTCATAACATACCATGGTTGGTATAGAAAGCTGAAAAGTTATTGATGGCAAGCTTGAAGCATGGTATGTAATTATAGATCCTGATACTGCACAACTTAACAGTGCACCACCATTCAAGTTTTTGTACTGTTTTTCATTTTTAATATTTGGTCCAAAAAAACTAATTACCTAAATTATTCAATTAGCAAAACTAGTTTGTCAAAAAATTCATGAGATAACATAAAGAAATTAGTAAAGCTAGCACAAACTGACATTTAAAATGCAAATTTGGACTTCGATGACTAAAGCTATACCTAAGAAACTATCAAACGTTTCTACAACAGCCATGCACTCTTGAGTCAAATGAATAAATAGCTGGCACTTTTCCCAGGAAATAATATAGGGTTAAGCATTATTGTCCATTACTAATACTATCTTATCAAGATTATGTAAGATGCTGGACTGCATAATATACCTAGTAACCATATCTCGTATTACTCGTGGCACAAAAACAGGAGGCTTTCTGTTATTCTCATACAAGAACTTTCTTATCCTTTCCATCGCATTAGCCTCCCTCATGAAATCAAATTCATATCCAATCTAAAATGTCACAAATCAACAGGTAGATGTTCAGAACTAGTCATGATAAATTGCAGGAAGAACCTCAATATTTGTGATGCGATAAGCATAGAAAAGAAGCTAAATAATTTATACAGAATTCAAAGACAAACAACTGAAAGGTTGAAGGGGGCGGGCCAGTTTGTTTTCTCAATCAAACCTTGATTCTTAATACATAAAGCACTTTTAGTCCAGTATTGTAGATGATTTACATTCTAATCAAAGAGATGCTTGTTCAGATTTCTTCAGAGAAGTAACAAGTTGTTTTTGAAAAAATATAAGTATCAAAAACAAAGGAAAGCCAAATAAAGCGTAAATTCCTATTTTCCTCTCAAAACCTTAGTAACACAACTAAGGAAAGAAAAATTAGAGAAAGTCAATAATTAAATGAATATTCACTCCAGCAATACAATCACCACATTCATAAAGATTCGGTATGAGATTTAATCACAAAATACTTATAGGTACCTCTGTAAGAACGATGACTTCCTGCCCTTAGCAAAAAATATTTAATGTGACTCGTTCAAAAACACAAAACAATTGGGTAAAAGAGGTCAGATATGTTGGCAACTTGATTGCATGTTTCTAGTATGAATTGCATCCAAATTCCAAAACCTATCAGTCATACGTTTCACACATAATGAAGGTACACAATACATTTTATTCTTAGGAACTTCTACATTAATCTGTGATTGAAAAACAAATTCATAAAACAGGGGAAGAAAACATGTGGGAATCAAATAATCCACTTAGATTAAAGAAGAAATCTAAAAAAAAATAAGTTCCACCTGTTTTTCCATTTCCCTAGTCACTGAATATAGATCAAATTTGATATCTGTCTTTTGCATGTACAGTGCAAATGCTTGCAAGTTATGGATATCTGTCATCATCAGATCCTGAATTCCAGGATGTTGAACCTATTATACACAAAAGAAATCAGAATTAGAGCTTTACAGGTTAATCAAATCCATTGGGCTTATTAGATTCATTTACCTTGACGACAACATCACTTGTATCACCTTTCAGTCTTGCTCTGTGAACCTAGTATGACCACAAGACATATGTCATTTACATGGTGCTAAATCCTAATATAGAATTCAAGACTTTGCAAAATACACTTCTTTTACTGACTATCACTCTTCTGAGGGCTTATATGAAATATGGACATGAATATGAACTTCAAGAAGCAAAGCAAATATTTTTATATTTTACAATACTTGAAAAAATACAATGCTACATACCCAAAAAGGTTTTTACTCTTCAAAGTTATTCTGCCACCAACCAGACTGAATGCATTGGCAAAACGAAATAGAAATTTAAATAATAAATAGAAGAATAAAAATAGTTTAAGAATAGAAAACATGGAAAAACTTGTTTAATTTCAATAAGTGACCCTTGTTTAACATCACTTAAATTAAATGAACACTGAAGCAAGGATAGAGGATGCTTACTGAACCAACTCTAACTTTGACAATCACTAGCTGTGGTCTCTCATCAATCAAGCATAATGCTAGAGTAGTAGTGTCTATTTGATAAGGTTTATCAGCAATTGCAAATGATGGATGAAGGATAAAGTGTCGCTGTCAATTATTATGCATGCCTGATACTACTATGCTTAGGTAGCATATTCTATAGTGTGTTTGGATGTTACGGCCGCCACCTGTCGTTATTATAGCAGATAAGTATGAATAGTTCTATAACTACTATTTGTCAGGAGGGGCACTATGGATTCGTAATTTTTGTAAACATATTAACCAATATGTACTTCTTATGGACAATTTTCTATAATGTTATTTCATAGAATGGGGCAGTTTAGAACAGTTATTTCTATAAGCGTATTTATTGATTATTAACTAGTTTGTAGTAAGAAATAAAGGATGTCCCCAAAACCATTGAATCTTACAAGTAGCAGTGAGGTTACTTATTTTTAAGCTATATTTCTCCTTTTAGCTGACACAGTAAACAGCTCTGATAGACACTAACTAAGGTGTTGGAAACATTTGGGGGTAGCCTTACAAGTACCCCTAATTCCCATGGGTAGCTAGCTGGTCACAGACACCTCCAGTGACCTGAGCAGCAGCAGCTGATCCCGCCACAGCCAACAATAGGAAAATAAACTGTTATCCATAACTGTTATTTTAATAGATCAGTTGAAGGAGGCATAAATACTTTATCTTTAAGGTAAAAGAATTCTCCCACGATTAAAAATGATGCCAATTATACAGGGCAAAACGGACCTGAGCAATTGAAGCAGAACCTAGGGGTTCAACATCGAACCTCTCGAACACATCATCAATACCCTGTCCCAGCTCATTCTCCAAAACTAGTTTCATCACATCATAAGGGGTAGGAGGAGCCCTATCACACAGCGTAACAAGCCTTTTCACCCATGCAGCCGGAGCCAAATCAGGCTTCCCTACAATTTGCGCAATCTGCATCATATTCGACATGCATCAAGTCCATAAGCCAATGCCAAAAACCAAAACGCCAACTCACAAAAATTAAAACCCGATCGATTAAGAAAAAAGAATTTAGGAGTGAAAAATAACCGAACACAAAAAAAGAAAGAAAAAAAAAAAAAAAAAAAAACACAATAAAACGATTTCGAAATGAGGGAAACCTTGAGGAAGAAACCTCCGAGGTCAGAGCACAAGGCGAAAATCTTGTCGGCAGCAAGCTCGTGCTGCCGTTCCCACATTGCTTCCTGCTTCTGCACATCTTTGACGAAATTGACTCTCACTTGAAACACCTAAACAACGAAGGAATATTGCAATTGGAGCGAAAGCAGAAGAAAAGACGAAGCATAATAATGAATATAAGAGAGAAAGAGAGACCTTGTAGCCGGCGTAAATGTCAATCGCTCGAACCCAGAATTGAAAGGAACGTTGCCAAGGTCGGAACTGAAAGGAGAGCTTATCTTTTATAGCGTTGATATCAAAAGCAATGGGAACAGGAACGGGAGGTAACATGGTATGCGTCCACAACTACGAAGTCGCATATAAAATTAAATATATTGCTACGTTCTGAACTCAGTGTCTGAGTGTGTGGCTCATAAACCATAAAACCAGCAAATGGATACAACAACACTCACTTTATTTATACCTTGCTTTCTACCTTGGTTTTTTGTCACACTCAAAAACGACGTCAAAAGCTGTCGGAAACATAACTCCTCTGCACAATTACTCCTTTTCTCTGCATCAATTTGCTTAATAAATATTTAACACTTTTTAAGGTTTTTTCTATAAACTAAATAGAATAATTCGTATGGATTTATGTAGTAAACATATACACTCTACACACTCACCTAGTGGAAAATACAAAGAACTGGGACAAACCGTGGTGTAAGAAAAAAAGTTCAAATTTGTTTTAATTATTTTTAAAACGGTTTTAGATATTTTAACAAAAAATATATTTTTTAAATTAATTTTTTGTGTTAATTTTATTTCATCATTATTTTATGCTTGTAAAGAACAAAAACTGAGAAGGGGTGTCGGGTTTTGTTAGTTAAAACTGTTTGCCATACTTCATTTGATATTTCTGTGATATAAAATAAATTCATCCTTAAACAAGTTTAAAGGCAAATTAGACTAAAGATAAAAACATCAAGATATTATTATATAATTTCATTTGTAAAATGAGACTATATTTAGTTATAAACAAAAAATTATGTTTGATATAATTAAATCAACTAAGATTAAAAGTAGTTTGTTACTTGTTTTCTGGAGAGACGTTCAAATATTTTTTGAATGAATCTCTTTAAACTTTACTAAAAACACACAATTATACATAGATTTTGGATAAAGCTTCATTAATTAGCTTTCAATATCTTAATGAGAAGTACAAACAATTTAGGCACTAATTTTAACATTCATTCAACTATATTTGGAAGATAGTTTTATAGTGTAAGCTTAGAACACACTTTGTTTATAGAATAATAGACAAGAATTTTCGCTTTTGGACTCGTAATCTTCTCAAGGAGGTCTTACGTGTCTATACACTTCTTCAGAAACTATTCATTGCAATCATTCAAGTTTCTCTTGGAATGACTTTTCCAATTTGGCTTTGCCTTTTTATGTTTTCTTCGTATTTGAGTACAGTTTTCATAAGATGTATTGAATGTAATTATAGTATCACCAAATGTATAATAAGATAAAACTCTTAAATTATCTTCTACTTTTTACACTTAACTACTTGTTTTAGAACATAACTATGTTTTTATATTAGATAAGAGTACTTATTTCATTTATACTTTTTCATTTGATTATGCATAGTGTTGATTCATTTGAGAATTTTAAATTTTTCTCCTTCATGAACTGGTAAGAAAGCACTATATAACAAACAGAATATTCACATTATTTAATGCACTTGTTGCTTTAGTTTTAAACACGTGCAAACTTAATGTTACATTTGCATAAAAAAATAACCTCATGTTGAATCTCCAACCAGATACTTAAAATGATAAATTATCAACTAACAATGACACGTCATATCAGTACTCTCCTTTCTAAAATGCTAATATTAGTTCATTCTCAAATAAAAAATAATTAGCCAATTTTTTATAATATATAAAACAGCTTCTTCAAGTTAATTGTTTATATTGCACGTTTCATTTAATTCCTTCAAATTTGTTATTAATCTTTAAAAAATTATAAAGTTAATGATTTAGGAATTTCATTAGACTATATGAAAAATCTAATGGCATCAACAAAATAAATAATTCAATAATAAAAATATATATACTGAGTGACAAATTAAATATTTCAAAAACTTAATTGATGATTTTTTAAATATTAATTTAACATTACGCCATATTTCTGAAGGATTAATTCAAAAATATATTTTTTAAATTCAATGAATGATGTAATAATAGTAGGGTTTACTCTAAATCAATTACTTAATAATGTATTTCTTAACGATGACACTTTGAAATATGAGCAAATTTTGAGATGGAAAATTGTTTTATATTATCATACAAAATCTTATTACCATTCTTATTTATTAGATAAGAAAAATATTGAATGTTTTTTAAGTTTTAAAAGCGTTAACGCATTTTTTTAATTTTATTTTAATGTCTTAGGTTGAACCTTATCTGTAAACATATCAATGAATTCACCAAAGCAATTTTCGTCCAACATAACTGTTACCTCTTCAAGAGCAATCGTGAAAGTAAACAAGATCATATTGAATTTCAGTTCAGAACACATAACCAACTTTGGTCTACTCAAGTCCAAGAAATTGCAAACAAAAACATGCTTAGGGCACTTAGGCTGTGGTGGAGAGGGGGCGGGGTTAGATAAGATATTATAGCACGAGCCTGATGGTGGTAGGAATTAAGGCACCAGCATGGTAGTCTTTGAACCTCATTCTATCTTGAGGGAAACATTAAGAAGAAAAAAAGTAACACAAGGCAACTCTAATTAAATGTGGCACACTCGATGATAATAGTGTGTAGGAGGTAACCCCATCTAAACGTGGCACACCACATGGTGATGTAGGGTATACCAACTGCTGTTTCAACCTAGCAGAAGTAGGGAATAATCAAGCGTGTGGGCGTGTATGCCAAGACATATTTAAATTCGGTAAATTCGACTGTTCATTGCTAAACCAAAATCAAATGAGAACCAAATACCATGCCTCACACCCTCATAGTAAAATGAATTCAACAGGATATCCTTTAAATTTAAAGATGTCATCAGCTCTGCCTTTCCAATAAACTTCGGATCTAAAATTCAAGAGATGGCCTAAAGATCTATAACACGTGACAATTTCTGAATCCGGTTCAATAGGAAGTCCCCTTGCTTAATAGTTGCTTGGTAAAGCGCATTCTTGGCATCAGGGCGGTTAGTTTCAAGAACACCAGCAACCTTATCAATCTTACAATGAAGTTTCCCTGCGGCAATAAAACGTGATAGCTCCCTGGAAGCAGATACTGTAATTAGTAACTTTCCGTGGCACCTAAAAACTAAACAAATACTAAACCAAAATTGGGTTTGTAAAATGCATTTACTTACAGATCAATGAAATCCACTGTCACTCCAAAAGCTTTGGCCATGGCTTCAATTGTCACACTTTTGTAAGATTCCAAAAACTGGGAGTACACAACAGTTCTGACCTCCCTCATGTAATATCGGAAGTGGGGATGCAGATAGCGGTCCAACTTAATCTGCTCCGTCAGACCAGCTGAAATAATTTCAAAAAGAAACAATACTATTAACAATGGGTCCAAACAGATAGGAAGTGATTATTCATCATCACTTTGAAGTTCCAATTGTAAATTGTAGATTATTTCCACAGATTCTCAAATTATATTGCAAACATAAAATTAATGCATAGTTAAAGTGTCTCCAGCGAGGCATCAAAACATTCAAAATTCACTACAAAATTACTGAGATTTGACAGATGTCTGCTCACCAAAGGCTGAGAAGAAAGACTTGTATTGACAATCATACAAGGAGTTCAAAAACTCTGAAAGAAATGGGATTTTGCCAATCACTGTCAAGATCTCTGGAGCATCTACTACCTGATGCAAATGAACTTGTTAATAATTTATAATACACAGAATACTTGCCACGAAACATAAACAACAGTAAAAAGAAAAGGACAATTAGTATAAACAAGAAACAACCAACATACCTTTTGCTTTAAGGAAACTCTATCCAATGATATAATGCTGGTCAAAACCGTATAAAATATGAAGGTGTCATAAGGAAAGAGTTCATAGGTTGTAAAGGTTGAAATAGAATCCAAAAACAACTTGGCAGCCTTCTTGAAATTTCTAGTGGACATGCAGTACAGGCCTTCGTACACTTTCAGCCTATTCTTCCTTTCCCAGTCACCACCTTCTTCAAACAAACTGCCACCATATGCTGTGAAGAGTTAGAAAAACAACTCTTAACTGAAAATATGGCAGAGATGCGGAAGTTTGATTTTCAAAACATTACTTTTTGGCTTTGTCAATGCTTTTGGAAATGAGATCAAAATCCATGTCAAAGAAACCAAGCTGCAAAGTATAAAACACCAGGTCCATCTTCTGGCCAACTGCAACTGTCTTGGTTTCTGTTATCTTGAGATGTTCCAAGGCTTTCTCCTGGTACATAAAAAAAGAGTTTACCAAAATTCAATTCAAGTAGCAGATATGAAATGAGCAGGCGATAATAGTTATATACCTTGTCCCCAATTCGGATGAAAAACAAGGATTTTGCCAAGTGAGCCTCCCGAACTTCACTCTCACCTAAGTTTTCCTCCGCATCAGCAATCCTAAAGAGAGGCACCCACATGTGTTATCATGACTGCAAAAATTATTAGAGTAGACACCAGAAACCATAGTTTGCACTCCAACGAATTACATAAATGAAAAATGCGTGAGTGCAATGCATCTGTCCCATGCATTTTCTATTCTTCGGGTATCATAGTTTTTGACTATATAATGTAATTTCCTTGTTTTCACTTTCAACCTAGAAAAGCAAGAGCAATCTATCCCAGAGAGCACGTGGAATGTGGACCATTCATTATTGCTGCAGAGATGGGCCAACTTTCATACATTGAAAAACCTTGAATCAATGTTGTAGATGTGGCCCTTATAGCCAAGTGGCAAGGATCATTATGTGACAGCTTCAATCCGGAAGAATAATAGCAACCTCCCCAGGAGTGGACATTGATTGTGGTAGACTTTTGTATATTCTAGACCTTTTTTAAGTCAGCCTATGAATTTATGTTTTATAGGGAACAATCGTCATTTAGCTTTTTCTTAGTGAAAATAACACAGGAAAAAACACTTCAGAATCAAATTTCAAACTTACACAGAAAACACTACCTGTTCAGAGCCAAATAGATTTGTCTTAGTGATCCCTCTCTTCCTAGAAAGCATTACATAGATCCTAAAATCGTGTCTGAATACTTAACATCCACAATTTCTTCTGTATAGACTACTGTTTTCTTATTTTCTATGTTCTTGGCTTTGGTTGAGATATAGATATTTTTTTATGATGATTTTTCATTATATACTACATCATTTACTTACCTTTATGACTGTAGTAAATTTACATCTATTAAAACAATTCCCTTGCTTAATTAGAGTCGCTACTATGCCATCCACCACGCACCATTTACGTTATGGGCTTGTCTGACATTTATAAGCCTTTGGCAACTAGGTCTATAACATGAACTTATAAATATATAAGAAAAAACATTACTTTCATGCATAGAACAACAATGACAACCAAGTCTTTTCCCATTAGGAATGGTCAACTGCATGAATCATATGATGCCATAGATTTCTCTCCTATACTGTGTGCAAAGACGGACGAGCTACCTTAAGTCCATCTTAATGGTTTGACCTACAGTTTTTTACCTCTACCACCCATCCGGTCAGCTCTCCTTAATGGTGCTTCTGCAGATTTTTTCCACACAAGCCCCAACCATCTAATGCAGAGGCTTCACCATTTTTTTCTTCAATGGGAATTCTATCCAATGGATGTAGTCCTAATCCTATCTTTTCTATCACATATCACATCCACGCATCCCTCCATTTCATCCACCCTGCTGGATCTGGTGATCAACATCACCCTCTATATCCCCATAATTTGGTATGATGCACCCAAGATACTCAAAATGAGTAGCTTGTGGTATTGTATGTTATGAACTAATTACATCTAAGACACAGCTATTCTGAATCTTGCCAAACTTGCATTCCACATACTTTATTTATTGCCACTTGGGTGAAAACCATGCGTTTGCAAGGCTTGTTGTCTCCATATCTCTATCTTGCAATTAATTTCTTGTCTCAACGCTCAAACTAAAATTATGATAAAATATTATTTCCCCCCAAGTCTCAACCGTCAACAATGCATCATGTATCATGTTGAATTCAACATAAAAATTGTTTTCACATAAAACATTACTCCTCAGAGTAACTCCAAATACTTTGCTAGAGGATAAAACTTTAGTCGTGAGAATCTCAAGAGAAACGAGGATTCACAACTTCATACATACTTCAGTGTCAGCCATCCAGCACCTCACTTCTTTCAATTCCATTACCAAGGTGCAGACCACAACCCAAGTGACGATAACGATGATGGTGACAACAAACATCAATCACCATGAAAGACGAAATACCAACAACTAGCAAGATGCACAAAAAACAGCAGAAACCAAAATACATATAAGACAGTAGAGTAATTGGAAAATAAAAATAACATTTTAGTAAATATAACCTAGTAAATTTCAAATCCCAAATCCCAAATCGGGGGTCGGCGCAAGCATCGCAGGTAAAGCGAGAGGCGAAGAGATAGAAACTCACTTTTCGTCGATCTTGTTAAGCTCGTCCTCAGTTTTAGTGCGCATGGAATCCAAAAGGGCACGATCCATGTCCAACACGGAATCGGCGACTAGGGTTTCGTACAAAGGGACCATATCTGAACAGAAAAAGAGAGTGATAACATGTTGAGATGAAGATATAAATGGGATTAGAGGGAGAGAGAGAGAGTTACCATTTTCCTTGACGTGACCGAAAACCTCCTCTTTGTAACGAACCTTGTCAATGTCCTGCACATCGGGTTGGCGGAGAAGGAAAAGCTTGTCGGCGAGTACCAACTGTGGCTGCTGAGAACCCTCTTCTCCTTCCATCACTGCCGCTATAGCTTTTGCGTTTGCGTTTGCGTTTGCGTTTGCGTTTGCGTTTGCTTCCTTTACCTTCCTCCTTCCAAATGCAGTCTTCGTTTTTTCCCTTTACTTCTGTGTCATATATACCTCGCCACAAAACGATGCGTAGCTCAAGTTACAAGCTACTACAACGGACCTCTTTCATAAATTCAGCTAATTGTTAAATTCAAAATAATAATATTAATCATTAATTATAAACTATGGAATTATATATCCCTTCTGTTCAAAATAGTAACTATTAAAAACAATTTTTTTAAAAAAAACATATTCTCAAATTACAGTTTATGTCTTTTTCAATATGAAATCTTTTCTAATTGTTATTATTATTATTATTATTATTATTATTATTATTATTATTATTATTATTATTATTATTATTATTATTATTATTGTTGTTGTATTATTAATATTCTTATTTTACAACAAAAATAAAATAAAAATATTATTATTTTGGAATGCAGGAATTAATAAACTAAATATTCTATTTTAATTTTCATTGAAGAAAAAATACTTTTTCTTTTTAGATATTTGAGTTCAATAAACTATATTCTTCTTTATTTGTTGGAGTATTCTTAATTACATCTTTTTTTAATTAACTTTGTTTTTTTAAATAAAATAGTGTGCTTAAATCTTTCTAGGAGAACATTTTAGTCCAAGCAAATTCAGCTCGGATTTTTCAATTTTCTATTTGAAACAATAGTGAGAATTAAATTATTTCAATTGTTAATTATATGTATAATTAATTATAATTTAAATCAGATTTTTTTTTGTTTAAATAAGTTTGGTATAAAATAGTTTTTGATGAAAAATATCAATTTTTACGTAAGAAACAATGCTTAAAATATGTTAAAATTAATCATAAACTATAAATTTTCAAATGCAATAAAGCAATTTAATTTCGTAAAAGGAATTATAAATTCAAGTTACTATCCCAAATATGTAACTCATTTGAGCATAAAAAATATATAATTAATTTACAAACAACTTTTAATATAAAAGAATACCTTAAGTACTGATATTTAAATTTCTTTTGAACATATATTTAATTTAATTAATCTAATATAATTCGAATTAATTAAACTCTGGTCAACAAGATAAATATTTTTTTTAAAAAAAAAATTCAAGTTAAATCATATGAGTGGAGGAAGATGAATCCGTAAATAAAGAGAAAGAAAATTATTTGATTCTTCCTCAGAATAATACGAAGCATGGATGACCTCTAAAGAATACCATTAAATCTAGAAGAAGAAGAAATCAAGAAAAATTGGTCAAAAGAAATCTAAACACTATTTTTAGTAAGTTTTTCTAGATTATGAAGTTTTATCTTCTTTTCAGTTGGTTTTCTAGTTTTAAATTTTGTGTTGTTTTTAACCGTTATTTTCTCACGTCTTTTTTTGGATACCTTAAGTGGTATCAGTTTTTTGTGAATTTGTTTTGTGTAGGGTTTTTGTTTACCTATTGAGTTGGTGCACAATTTCATTTATTTTCCTTTTAAAATGTATCTTTATGACATTTTTAATGTTTGTGTTTCATTAACTATTGTTTTTGGGTTGGGGTATGAGAAAATATATGTACGTAATATCAAAAGTTTGTTATGAGGATTTTTTTTTTTTTTTGTTATGGATTTTAAACGTCTCTTTCAAAACATTTGAGGATTTGTTAATGCTAATTCTCAACTTATACATAAAGAATGTTATAAATGATTATAATCCTAATTTTCTAATGTTAGTTAAGCCTATGGTTAGTTAGAATAAAATTCCTTCTTCCTATTACCAATCTATAGGTCATAGTATTTGTACTAAGAATATCTTAAATTTTTTTTTTCTAATCTTTTGTGTTTTGGAAATCGATCTCAACATCAATATCAATAAAGTTTATGCTCAGTTAATTTGTATCTTTCTAAATTTTTACGGTAAGATTGTGTTTATTGTTAGAATTTATGATTCTAATTCTCATCTAGCTATAAGAGACTTGGGGATAGAGTTATCTTTGTATCTCTCTTCTCATTCTAGTCCTTAGTGTATTTTTGGAGATTTTAATGCAATTTTAGATACTTCTGTAGCTAAGGGTGTTGTTTTTATTTATATTTCTTGTGCAAAATTTAAAGGTTGGATTAATCATAATCAATTTATTGAATCTTTTTTCTAGTTCTTATTATGCTCGGACTAATGACAGGACTGTTCATTGCCATATTGATAGGAATCTTGATGAAGTGTTTATAACATGGATTAACTTCATGTGTGAAAATTCTAATCAACATCCCTTGTTGTTTTACTTTGCCACGGATACTTTTAAGGTTTGACCTTCTTTCAAATTTCTCAAAGCTCAGACTTCTCATACGAGTTGCATCAATGTTATGAAGCACTCTTAGTCTGTTTTTATTTACCACTGTCCTATGTATATCATGCATTACAAAATCCAACTACTTAAAAACAATCCCAAAACTCAAAATAAGAAGGTCTTTGTAATTTTAACAAATTTGTGGAGACCAAATAAATGAGTCTTTTTGACATTCAATCTAAGATAATTGTGTATGATTTTATTCTAGGTGATTCCATCTTACATGCTAAGAAAGAAGTCAATACTAATCTTGGCATTGCTCTTGATTTCTAGACACAATTTTAAAGAGAAAAAGCTAGGCTACAATGGTTCTCAGAAGGAGACAGGAGTACTATATTCTTTTACTCCATTGTCAAAAGTTATTATGCTTCAAATCATATTCCTAGATTGATGAATGGTGACAACGTTATAAAAGACAAAATTCAAATTGAAAATTACATTCTTGGATTCAACCAAGACTTATATGTTGCTCCTCATGATTAATTTTGTGACTTCTTATATATTCCTAGTTTGGTTTCTGAGTAGGATAACTTCCTTAAGTGCTTCCCTTTCACAAGATGAGATTAAAGTTGTGATTTTCAATCTTAATGCGAGTAGTGTAACAGAACTAGATGGTTTTGGTGACAGTTTCTATCAATTTTTTTGAGACATTATCGGTTGTGATGTTTATAATGTTGTGGTGCAAATTTTCAAGCACATCAGATTCTTCCATGTATATGAATGTTAATGTCATTCTCTTATTCCTATAAACCTTATAGACCTATTGCGATTTCCAACTTTCTGTTTCAAAATTATTATTAAAATATTGGCTAATAGATTAGGTTCCATTGCTAGTAGAATTGTTAGTGTTCAAGAAAATGGTTTCGTGAATGGTAAAAACATTCGAGATTATATTCGCATAGGCCATTAACATGCTTTCTAATAAAGCCAATGATGGTAATGTGGCTATCAAAATAGATACTAAAAAGCTTTTGATAATATAAACTCAGATTTTCTTATTAAGGTGTTCGGTCAATTTGATTTTCATTCTATTTTCTACAATTTGATTAACATCATTTTCACTATATTTTTCTTTCTAAGGTTAATGATGAGATGGTGGGGTATTTTTCCTATTAAGGAGGGGTTAGGTAAGGTGAGCCCTTTTTTTCCTGCTTTGTATTGTCTTGAGGAGGAAGCTCTTAGTAGAGGTATTTAATATCTACTTTAGTAACGATATTTTTCCTATGGCCAATCTAAAGGTACTTGTTTCCCTCATCATATTCTTTATGTAGATCATAATATCATCTTTTTGCAAGGTTAATAGGAAAATTCAACTTCCATTATGTATTTTTCACATTAGTATAGTTCGATTTCAGGAAAACGGCTTACTATCGATAAAAGTCACTTATTTATTGACTCCGGTTCTAATTCCTTTAATAAGCAGATTCAGATTATTTTAGTTTTTCAAAATATGGAGATACCTTTTACTTATATTGGTGTTTTTTTTTTAAGGCATTCCAAGTCTAAAAGACATTGTGAATAAAATTAGATGTAACCTTACTTTCTGTCAAGGCAATATTTTATGCATGATGAGTAGAATACAATTGAGATTGTAGGCAATATTGCTTATAGCTTTCGAATTTACAGATGACCTCTTTTCCTCTTAAAAATTATATTTGGTCCGATGATATTGCTAAACAACCACTTGGTACTGCAAATTGAAGCTCTATGTGTCTTACTAAATCTCAAGGGAGCTTGGTTTGATTAAAATTTGGAAGAAAAAACTACTTACATGCTTAAACTTGCTTGGAATTTTATATAGGATTCTCCAAAGCATTTGCATCTGATGAGAGTTTGATGAGAGTTAGATTTATTAAGAAGAGTTTTCACATACTCATTATATATAAATCTTCTTCTATTTGATATTATTCAAAATAATTCTCAGTGGATTACTGATAACACTCAGATGTTAACTTTTCACATTCTGATAATCATATCCACCCGTAACCTCCAAAACATATTCCATTTTCAAATTTGAAAATAACTCTACATTAAAAAAATGACCAAAAATGACCACTGGCATGTAATCACACATGAAATTGACATGTCCATCTAGTATCAACAATCGTAAAAACATCCCTGTATTCACTTTTATTGATATTAAAAAAAATCATTATCTCTTCCTTAGCATTTTTTAGTTTTCATATATACACTAAATAACTGTTTTTTTTCCCTCACACATAAGATGAAATACATGAACAAAAATAATCACGACTTTTGAGAGTAAAAAACATACGATTTCCAAAATGAAGGCATTGGAACACTTTGTATGTATAGCTCGCTTCCCATTAGATTCCTTAAACGTGTTTTGTTCCACTAACATGAAGTCAACATTTTTCTCAAATTTCCTTTCCTTTCCATTGATGCAAACCTCTACCAATAAATACGACATAGCAAAAATTGTAACATCATGTCTTCCGAAGTCCCTCATATTTGTGAATTGTTTCAAAATAAAAAAAATAAAAATAAAGAAACTATAATGGCTATAAATAATGCTAACAAAACTAACTTCCCTTTGAATTGTCTTATTTATCAGAGGAAGTTTTCGATGTCTTCAGACATCAAGTCTATGAAATGGGCAACACAAGTCCAATAGATATGGAGTATTTTCTCCTCGAACAGCTTACCAACTAACATATAGTTGCATAATTGCTTCTATTATTTGTGATGACTTCAACAACATTCCCATATCTAATCTATTCCATATGGGCATCATTAACAAACAATTTTAAAGTCATGAATGGACTTCACAAACATTGTCCTTGGAAGAGAGTTCACCAGAAAGAAAACCAAACATCTTTGCTTCCTGTTAGTCTATGTATTTGACATATCGAGATACATTAAGTACTAGTAAAGTTTGAAAAAATGTACATACCAACTATGAACAACAGTTTTCATCATGTAAAGGCACCTTCCCTGTACAAGGCCTGTAGAACACAAGAAATTAATTACCTCAGATGGAGGGATTTGGCATTGAAGTTAATAGAGAGAGTCATATTTTCTCTTCTCTGTTTGTTCCTGTATATGAACATCAAGTGTACGGAATATCCCCCACAGGAATTTCCCAATTATCAAGATCAGTATCATCATCGCCATCAGTATCTTTTTTCTTTTCAGAATCCTGTTTATTTTGTGCCCAAGCTTTTGACCGCGGCTTCCTGAACAGATAAATGTAAACAATTAGAATTCATAGGAAAAGGAAAGCGAGGGATTAGAGGTAAAAAGGTGAACCTCTTCCGATTCCTTCTAGAAGCTTGGCGAGCTTTCCTTTTGACCTTGTCTTGCTTGTTCTCGAAGAACCTTCTCCGTCTGCACTCCTGAAGCACTCCAGCCTTGAGGACCTCCTTCTTGAAGCGATAAACGATTCTATCTTCGGGCTCCTCGTCACCCACTACGATCTGCACGTTGTAAGCTGATTTGAAGTAAAGCGTGTTCGAATGAGACAATGCAGGGTATAATACGCCGGTAATCGAAACGCCGTTATCGCTGCCAATTGCACGCGGAGATGCCCATGCTGCTGTAGCCATCGCTGAAGAGCGTGAGAAGGTTTTGGGAAGGCCAAGGTGAAAGGGGAGTGCAAAAGAGTGGAAGATTGTAGAGACAGCCATTGCGAAATGGAGGTTTTGGGTTGCACGTGCCGAGTGTAAATATTTGCAGTGGGCTCGGGTTTTGGGCCCCACATGGGCCATGGCGACAAATTCTCCTAATAGCTGCTTCCTGCACCCTAATAAAAAAATTTAATTTTAATTTTATCCTTTACAAATTTGGTTTTCAATTTGATTTCATAATGACAACCGGATGGCACCCTCATCCAGTTATTATATTTAAAACATTTGACACCCGAATAACCAGTCCATCCGGTTCTCAATTTGATTTTGTTATGAGAACCGGATGACACTCTCATCCGGTTGTCATATTTAAAAAATTTGACAACCGGATGAGGGTGCCATCCGGTTCTCATAACAAAATCAAATTGAGAACCTGATGATGCGTATCCGGTTCTCATGCCTGAAATTGAAGAACTTCTCCCTTCGTCGTCGACAATGCACCAAATCTCAAATTAACTACTCTAATTAGTAATTGAACTTACTAATTGCTAATAAATGGCATAAATTATTTACTTGAACGATTGAAGAAAACAAATCGAAGAATGGAGCAATCGGGATGAAGACGATGTTAACCGGACGAAGAAAAATCTGAACCGGATGAGAAGCAGGAGGTAACGTTTGCGTGATACAGAAAGCTCACGTTGAACGTCAAAGGTTGAATGGCGGCAGCTTCCTGGCGGCGGGATGCACTTAGGGTTCACAATGGGGAATGAAGAAACTGACCCGGATGAAGATATTAGGGTGCATATAGGATGAAGGATAATTTCGTATTCTGCACTGCATTAATTAAAGACAAAGTTGGCATCTAAAAACTTTTATTAGGGTGCAGGAAGAACCCGTCGGCCATGGCCTACCAGTGTTGGGCTTTTCACGAAAAGTTTGTGATGGCTACAGGTATTTGTGGAAACCGGAGTACGAAATGAAAATTATGGATCCTTTGGGTATATTGGCACATATATTTAAGTAATTTATGCCTGAAATAACTCCAATGCAACGATTCTATAAATGAATATGCGATTTCAAAATCTTGTTTTAATCCAAAGCCAAAGTTGCAAAGAGCCGACAAAAATGATGTTGGTAGTTCAGCCGCTGCATTAATTCCGCAGCTGAAAAGGACTCCTTGTTTACTGCTGAATGCTAGTGTATAAGATTTAAAAAATTCAGTTGTTTATTATTTTTAATTATTCTAATTAATTAACAAGTTGAAGTAAAAAATAAATACTGAACATTAGTAAAATAAAATTTCTCCCATGTGTTACAATTAAAAAAAAATATATGAATAATAATAAACTACATAAAATTTGTAGGTAAAGAAACAAAAATTTAATTTTCACAGGAGATGTGAAGGTTGAATAATACAAATAATGAATGATATCCGTGTTGGTCAACAAAGCGCCACCGATGTCTCCAAAGACCTTTTCTTCTCTGTGTGTCTGTTTGTTGGTCAACTGGCTCAACTCCCAACAATTTTCCATCCCTTTTCTCTGTGTTTTATGACTCCATTTATTCTCCACCTTCCTTTCTCGCCATTCACCCTAAGGACCACAATCTCTACTTTCACTAATGCAGTATTACCAAATGCTTCATTCACCATGCTCTTTCCTGGATTCCCTCAAGGCACTTGAGGCTCACATCCAACATGCCAATGTGCTGTGAGTTCTCTTTCTCTATTTCCTATTCTGTTGCTTTTTGTTGTAGCATAGCAGGGGATATGGGTTCACTTTGTCAACTAATGCAATTCATATTCTGTAAGATATTTGCACCTTTAACATGCCTCTTAAGTACTATATTCACAATTTGTGTAAATTTCTCATTAGGATACAACCAAAATACTTACTAATTAAAAGTTGAGTTAAACTTAAATTTAAATTCTTGTTTTAAACTGTGTTTTAGTAATTGTTGTTGAACTTGTTATGTAATCCAGTTCTGTAATGCAAATATCACACTCTTTAGTGCAACAATTAGTTATCACATTTAGTAGAAATATAAAAAGGTGTATATATACGTGTGTGTGTGTGTGGAGGTAACTCTAACCTCAGGAATTAACTTTTAGGTTTGAGCTAAAATCTAACCAAAAGTTCTAAGGTGGTCTTAAAATCATTCTTGTAACGAACAAGATAAGGAAAAAGAACTTCAGCAACCCTGGCATTGTATCCGTTTAATCGTTTTAGGTGAATTTAATTGCATCTAATGATATGCTTGCAATTGAAAGGTCGGAGTAGGACCTAAGCATACTTGTACATTTATGATAAATGTTGAGATGATTGGATTATGATGTAGTATTCTGGTTTCAATTGTTTGCAGGGCAGCTTCCATTCCAAGGGGGAAGGGCGGGGATTACCTTCAAATGAAGTTAGTATACAATAAACTGGCACCAATTTTTCTGTTTTTATTTCAATGGCTGGATTACTCATGCTCCTGTCTACCTTCTAGTCATTTTAATCTTTTCCAAGTAGTTGTGTATAAGGTTAGTGTCTCTCCCTTTCTTTTTTCTTCTACGCTGAATTATTGGCTTCTTTCTTCAATTTTCTCATTTTTATTGATCTGTCTTATTTGTTTTTTTGTTTTTAGGTACACACTAATGGAAAGTCAGATATGTATTCTAGTGGAAGGAAAGCAACCATAAGGGAGTTCTTCAGTAAGTACTGAATACTAACCCTTTAGTCACTCTGTTCATGACCTTTTTCATATATATTCACATACGTGGATGTCCTAAAATTGTTAAATGCAAGACTTAAAGTTGAAAATTTTAGTTTTGGAGTAGTGTTTATTTTGTAGACTGAGTATATATAACGAAGTTTTTTATTTTTTATCAGCAAACATATATAAGGAAACTTGTTTGTGTTTTTATGAAAACTTGATTTCAGACATAAGTTTGTGAACATACTTGTAAGGACAACCAAATCTGTCACAAAATTGGGTTTATTTTTCAAGAGTACCTCTAAATGAAAATCCAAACATGGTTTGATATTGACACAAAAGTTCATTTTCCTTGAAGTGCTTTTAATATTGTTCTCCCAGATATGAGTTTTACCTCAATACTTCATGTAATAAAAATTTGTAATAAGTTAAACTATATTTCTGATTAATATTAAAAGTGCTCTCCATTTTTGTACTTAAGTTTGATTCATTAAACTACAAATGCAGGTGTTATATTACCTTCACTCCAGCGGCTTCATGGTGATTTAGGAGAAGCTAACATTGCTCAAGAAAATGATCACAACATTGAGATGATTACCAATAGGAGTAAGGAGGATCAGAGGAAGCCTTCAGATTTGGACTTGGAGAGAGACCATGAGTGTGGCATTTGCTTAGAGTCTACCACCAAAATGGTTTTGCCTAATTGCTGCCATGCTATGTGTATAAATTGTTACAATGACTGGTATCATAACCTCCTTTCCCCTTCAATATTAACCTATAGTAATTGTGGAAGTTATTCTTAAATGTTAATACATCTTTTATCACTTTATGATGCAGGAACACAAGGTCAGAATCTTGTCCATTTTGCCGGGGAAGCTTAAAGAGAGTTAATTCGGGGGATTTGTGGGTTCTAACATGTCGTAGAGAAGTTATTGATATGCAAACCATAAACAGAGAAGATATGTTGCGTCTTTATCTGTTTGTAAATAATCTTCCCGAATATATTCCGGATGCTCTTTTCCTTATGTATTACGAGTACTTATTTTAGTTGAAGACAAAAATGCTAAGCATCTGCTTATACAATTTGGTCACCTTTCCTCCCAATCTATTTAATTATGTTGTCCATCACTCACTTATTGCTCTGTTGCATGAACTAATATTATTGTTTGTGTTTATCTATATTAAGGCAGGTACAATCATCCAAATGGATGAAAGGTTTTATTGTCCATTGAAGCGTTTTTTTATTTTATTTCTTTATTATAAATCTTAGTGGGAAAAGAAATATTCTCTTCACAATTTTTTTTGTTATCAATAATAATGGGATAATTGAAAGTCTAACTATACTCTTTTCATTCTCTGAAATACAGATTAATATTTTTTTAATATGAAATTTATATCTCATTATCATCTGTGATAGATAATAAGAATATTTGTGTGCTCTAGTGTCTAACATTAACTAACTAATTTTCTTATAAAAGATTAAGATCGCACAATAAAACAAAAAAAAAAACATGATATCAAGGATTCTATATAAAAAGATACACGTTTTCCTTTTTTTCTTTAATGCCAAATGTTGAGGAAAAAATTATAACAATATAAATTTAAAAGTAAAATAGAAAATAAGAGTTTCTCGAATTGTAAAGTAATTATAGAAAAAAAAGTAAAAGATTAAAATTAATTTATATTTCATGACAATTATATAATCTGTTTATTTTTGCAAATATTAAAAAGTAAAATATCTAAGAATTTAAATGAACTTGATGAATATAAAATGAGTTGAACCAATGAAAAAAAATCATGTAACAAAAGAAGAGTTTTTCAAATAAAACAAAGTAAAAAAAACCAAAGAGAAAAGAGAAAATATTTTTTCAAAAGAGAAAATATTTTTTCAAAAGAGAAAATAATTTTTCTAAGTTACCTAATAAACTAAAATTTTACATTATTGAACATAAAAAAAATTGATAGTAAGATATTCTTATATGACAAAAAAAACATTAAAAAAGACCATAAATGATCATATATGTATCTTATAAATAATTTAATTCAATAAATCTAAGGTTTAGGATCTTCAAAATACAGTACACCTCTTTAATGGACTGAGTTATAGAGAAAAAAACAATCATAATTAAGATTGTGATAAGAGAAAAAATACATTTATATAAACTTAATGATTATTGCCTTAGTCAAATAGATGCAAGAGAAAACAGTTATTGTATACATAGATAAGGGTTCTTCAAACATAAAAAATAATTGAATAAAAATAAGTAACTAAATAAAGCAATGAAGATGATTTCTTTTAAATAATCTAATAAAAGTAATTTTAGTGATTTAAAATGAAGACCAATATAAAAATGAGGAGAAGAGAATATAAGAATTTCTACCCCAAACTTAATTTAAAAATTGAATATTACTCTAACTAAACTCTTGTCGAATCCATATAAAGATATCTCATCAAATTAATGATAATTTTAAACAATAAACATAAAGTAATATTCATTTATTTATAATTCCTATTTTTCTCTTCTTAACATTTTTTCTAGTTAAGAGTGTCTCCTCTAATAAATACTAACTTAGAGAGTAAATTCCATCCATCATAATTGCATTGTTAATTTACTAAAGTTAACTTATGTGACTTTTGACATCGATCACAAAACTTCGGTCATTAGTTGTTACAAGAAAATAAAATAGAAACATCATTTATGTAAAAAGAAAAAGAAAAATTGTATTATATAAATTATAGATATCACAAAAGGAAATGAAGCTTCCATTGCTTTCAATTAAAATTCAACCTCTTAATACTTTCTTGTATGATTGTGAAGTGGAGAAGAAAGAAAAATCTTAATAACTACTTAATATTTTCTTGTATGATTGTGTACTTGGGATGATGACAAGATCCACTAGCATTTTAGGACCGGTTCTTAGTATGTTTGCTTCTTATTATTAGAGTAATACTTACAATTAATGTTTTAAACAATTGTCAAGTCTTCAACGTCGTAAATATGTGTTTAATAGTATCAAACATCATTAAATTGAGTCTGAATATGAAGTTGTGCTAAATATTTAGAAAAAAAATATTACTTATAGTAATTTTATTTATTATTATTATTATTATTATTATTTTATTATTAGTATTATTATTGTTGTTGTTATTGTTATAATAATAATAATAATAATTAACTGTGGTCTACAAAAAGTAATTTATTTTTATAGATTTTTTAAAAATGATATTAAACTTTTTTTATCTTAGATTTAATAATTAACATTAATTTAATTTTTGTATGAATTAAAAATATTACTTTCTTAATAATTAAACGTGGACAAAAGAGAAGTGGAGATTGTAAAAGAAAATCATGCATGGGAAGTTTACAAATCAACTATATCTTTATTCTGAAATTTTTACTAATGAATTGAGGCATTGAATTTTTTTAGATAAGCAAAGTCATCTCATGAGGCATTGAGATAGTGAATAAAAAATTGACAAGTATTTTATTCATAAATGTTCCCACGAATTGAAACCTCTAATTTTGCAATCAGATTTTCCTTTTTCACTGTATTAAATTTTTAAATGAAACATTATCGGTTTGGTGTCTTTAGAAACACATCATGTAACTATAAATAACAAATTATACATCAATATTATTAATTAATAGTGAAATCCATATTGTATGAACCAAATCATAAATATTCAAAGAGGGGAATAAACGTAAATAAGAATATTTAATGAGAAAATAACTTATCAAAAATCTAGATAAAAGAAGCATTATATAACCAATAAATCAATGTAAGTTTAATGAAAAAACATTAAAATCAGTAGAAGTTAAAAATGATATAACAACACTTTATTGGATGTTAAGTAAAATATAGTTCAATTTATATATCTCCTCTTTGAAGACAAATCCCAAAATAGATACTAAACGCATCCAACAAAAACAAGTAAAGGAAAATATCATTAAAATTACAAAATGTCTATTAAAACCATTACGTAAAACTTTTAGAAGGTATCTTATCATAAGGAGGGAGTATATAATAATATGTATTTTTTCTCTTTTAGCAAGAACAAGTTGGTGTTATTTTCCAATTAAATTGAAAGTTATATTTTTTTAAATTATATTTAATTAAATACATTATATATTTACTAACGCCAAAACAACATTACCCCTATTACTTTATATAAGTTTATTTTTTAAAATCAACCAATCACCATATAATGAGTAAATGAAATCATAAAATTTATCACTTTATTGAAAACACTAACGGCTAATCAATGTTGTCAAATATAAAGAATATTGTATTAATTTATATTAAATATTATGACCGTATACTTAGGTGGTTGGTATTAAATGTTGTGGAAAGTTGTTAGGAGTATTTGGTTTGGTTTAATATGCTCATTTTTCAAGTATGTATATTTCTTTCTAGAGGGATGGAACCACGAGCATGTGCTGATGAGTGTTATTCATTCTCTGCAGACATGAATCAGACTTTGAAGGATTCCAGCTGAATTGCTTGAATTTAGCAGCATATGTGATCCATTAATAGTATTCTAGATTCTTCCATCTTTAATTCCTTTCACCACTTCCAAGGGGCCTACCCTCATTCATTTGGAAGAGAAAATGTCATCAAAATTGGATCCATTTTTCTTAAGACCAATAGAAGTTTCCACTTTCATGTTATACTACTGCTGAATTCCCATTATTTCTTACTTTTTTACTGTACTGAACTATGTACATTCCCAATCTCCACCCCAATTCTCCATCCTTCTTTATCTACTTAAATTTCTAATAAACTACCAAATTGATGGTTGAGAAAATAATTACATATTTTCTCCATTTCTAAACATAAGAAATTAAGATATTAATAAAATTGATTAATTTCAATTAAAACACTAATTTTATTTATAATTATAATATTGTTCTAAATTTGTCTTTAAATAATTAATATATGAAGAAGGAAAAATAGTAGAGTTTTAAGTTTTAAAATTAAACTCTTCAATAAAAGACAAATTTTATAATATGTATTACTAGTGAACTAAAATAATTAAGAATTACCTTTATAAAGAAATTAATTAACGTAATGGATTAGCGAAAATCTTATAAAAATAAACAAGAAAAAATTAAATCAATATTTTATATTTATATTTAAGGAGGGATAAATAAAAATACTATATCTCATAATATAGCATAACATATGCTCCTCTGAACTTGTCATATATGATGCAGTGGACACAAGTTCTGGCAAAACAGATAAACCCTAATTCCCTCACTCATAGTTACATAATCAGATGCATCAAAGCACTTAGGAAAAGTAAATCCCAAACATTATTCTTAAGTGAAGCATTCACCCCGCCCTCTCCTTTTTTGCCAACAGAAAATTAAATGGAGGTTGGGTGAAGTTTCCTTGCAGAAACATGCTAGAAATAACCTTATACATGGCCTCAGTGAGGTGAACGCCATCCCAATTGATGTACTGAGAAGGGTTTGCGCAGGCAGTGGCGTTAGGTGTGCCACACGTGCCAAACACACTGAAGTTGTAAGGTGGTTCTCCTGATCCACAACACACATTGAACACTTCTTTGAATCCATACTTGCTTGGATTCTTTATGACAGTTCGGTACGCATTGAAGTAATCAGCATAAAGTATCACAGCTTGCGGGTACTGTTTCCTCAATTCCTGTAATTTGTCTTGCAGGACAATGTTGTGGTAGTTGCTTTGGTTGTTCACACTTTTCACACATCCTAGGTCATCCCTGTCATCAGGAGGAGCCAGATACATGGACAATGTCAAACACCCACTTAGAGGTAAACCCTGCACAACTAGGTATTTGGCACCCTTCTCTAACAAGGCCTGCAAAACAAAAAATGAAAATAAGGAGTCAATCATATTGAAATATAATGATCTGTGCACAAAATTGCAATTTGTTAAATCCAATTGGAGTTATAATTTTACTTCAATAATTCACTTAATAAATGTTTGATAAAGATCAACATCATAGACTATGAAGACAAAAAAATCAGAAAAGAAAAACAAAACCGCTTAAAGGATTCAAATTTATTACCTGTAATGCTCCTGAGACACTGCTGATTGCAAGCTTCCTTATGGTGTCATCTGGGACAGTGGATCCTAAAGTGTAGGCATAGTCGTTGACACCAATCTCACCAAACCAAAATAGAGTATCCTCGAAGTCTTTGCATTTTGATTCTTCACATTCCTTGCTTTCCAGGTACCTGTTGAACCATATCATCTGAGTTTGGATGGACTGAGGAGTGATGTCAAGGGAGAGGTTGTGGTTGACAAAGAACAAGTGGTTTATGGCGGTGGAACCAGCAACAGCAAAGTTAACACCGAAAGTGTCGTTGGCTTTTCTGTGACGATAAGGGGGCAAGTAAGGCAGAGAGAGATCTTCAGCCACAAAGTCAATCACAAGCCTTCCATCTGAGTATCTGTTGGTGGAGTGGTTGAAGAAGGTGGTGCCGTAGGGTGAGTTTGAGACATGGCCAAAACCACTTGGCCCTTCAGCGTTCTTGGTGTTGCCTGTGTCAGTGAAAGAGTCCCCAAAGGCATAAACCCTCTTAAAGGGTCTTGTCCTTCCTTCCACAGATGCTGCTGCAGAAGCAACTGACAGAACTGAGGACAGTGTGCAGAGGGTAATGAGGAGGATGGTAGAAGAAGACATGAATGTCACAGAAGAAGCCATTTCAAAAGGGTACCTTAATTACCAGAAGAGTAGTTGCCACTTTGCTAGAGTTTCATCTTATATATATAACAGTTTCATTACTTTAAGTTTAAGATTCAACAATTTTTTTGAAATATAAATATATATATATATATATATATATATATATATATATATATATATATATATATATATATATATATATATTTTTTTAT
>Ga0209700_104081_pt1 | contig 26911 bp, 8 predicted proteins | sample SiratroredBW_FD_187528 | JGI IMG/M metagenome (GOLD analysis project Ga0209700, IMG submission 187528) | Root nodule microbial communities of legume samples collected from California, USA - Siratro red BW (SPAdes) (version 2) | ecosystem: Host-associated > Plants > Roots > Nodule | place: USA... | reverse complement strand
CCAAAATATGAATGAGGGAAAGAGATGAAGTTCAATCCCAAAGTCCTTCTAAACCTTGCAAACTCCGTTTTTATAATTGTTACTTATTTTTAATTGTTCTTTTACGTTTCTTGACTCAAACCATTATCAAATCATCTGAAAACCTGTAATTACTTAGTGAGTAGTGACGCTAAGTTCTAAAACAAAACTGTTCTCTGTGGGATCGACATCCTTGCTTTATAAATCTATATTACTTGCCGAATAAAAGTCTTAACACTCGGAAGGTGGTCAAGATCGATATTAACAAACTGAGAGCAACAACGATGTGATCAGAAGCACGAGATCCCAGTCTTTAAGGATTTTAGAAACATTTATGAAGACTTTTTCACAAGCAATAGACTACAAGTGCTTCTTATAAGCAATATTTCCAACAAATTATGAATGTGAAAGTACAAGGAGGTAGAGATTTTTCACCAAGAATATCCTTCTCGGAGAAAGATTTGGAGGGTGTTCTTCCTTATGAAGATGATTCAGTCGTTACGATGAGCAAAAAATTTTATCGGGTGTCACTCATTAGTAATATCCTTCTCGAAGAAAGACTTCGTGAGTGTTCTCTCCAATGAAGATGATTCAATTGTTATGATGAGCAGAAAGGTTTATTGAGTGTCACTCACTAGTAATATCTTTCTTGGAGAAAGATTTGGAGGGCATTCTCCCCAATGAAGATGATTAAGTTATTATGATGAGCATAAAGGTTCATTAGCTACTAGTTGACTAGTTGTGTGAATGTCCTTGCTCAACAAGTTTTGGGGATTGTAATCCTTAGAGTACATTTGAAAGACAAGTATCCCACATTAGAGGATTTAATTTAGGTTATCAGTGTTGACCAATGGTTGGCCCGCAAATGTTATGAAGGAAGTCTACGATATCATCAAGCATACGCTGTGAGCCAATATACATAGGTGTACAAAATAGTACCTTTGACCCCAAGGAGATGTTGAAGATTGGCACTCACAGCTTGTAGAAGATCTGAGGGAGGTCCTGTTTAAATATAATAAGCATGTAAAGATCAAGACGTGCCTAGGTATAGATGTTGAGCAACAACTTATGACGGTCTTATGAGAAAGCGAGGACACCATTTTGTGGTTAGCCACGTTATGAAAAGCATGAACCTTGACTTCTTTTTTGCATAAACTAGCTTTGGATCCTTTGGCAAAATCAGTCGTCCAAAGGTGAACGGAAATTCAAAGAAGATAAAAGGAAGGCTATTAGGATAGAAAGCATCAAGCTGCTTGTAGTTAAACGCAATAGAAAAATGCAATATCCTACGCAACTAGCCAACATGGTGATGGTGAAAAAAAAAAAGAAAAACCTTGAGTAAATGGAGGATGTGTACAGATGTCACTAACTTAAACAAGGGTTGCCCAAAGGATTCATACCTTTTCCAACATTGTCTGCTTAGTGGATAGCGCAACAAGATGCCAACTCCTTAGCTTAATAGATGTATACTTGGGATATAACCAAATACGAATGCACCCTTATGACGAGGATAAAACTGCATTCATGGCCGAAACAACTAATTATTGATATCGGGTGGTACCTTTCGTCTTAAAAAATGCAAGAGTCACATACCAATGGCTAATTGATAAGATTCTCCAACCCGTGTTGGGAAGAAGCATGGAGGCATATGTAAACAATATTGTTGTTAAGTTGGCTCAGCCCAATAACATGCTACCATCTTGTAAAGAGTTCTAATCAACTGTAAACAAAGACCAGTTGGAGTTAAATCTTACAAAGTGTGCTTTTAGTGTCCAAGAAGGGAAATTCTTAAGTTTCATGTTAATGAGAAACTCAAAGAGGTGTTGAGGTCGATCTAAATAAGTACTCAGCCATAATTAATGAGAAACTCTCGTAACATAAAGAAGGTGTAGCAATTAGAATCTTTGCCTCAGTTTTTATCCATAACTAGGGATAAAGAGTTTCCTTACTTTCAATACTTAGGAAAGAAACCATAGTTTGCATAAATAATCAATGTGAACTTGCCTTCACTCATTAAAGTTTTATTTAGTGCATCCCCGGGTGTTGTTGAAGTTTATATTATTATATCTCATTTTAACTAATTAGCTTGATGCTCATGCAAGAAGTTGAGGGTTCCTAAAGACTTGTTTATTTTGTTAGCCAAGCCTTCTAAGGTCCAGAAGTTCAATATCAAAAAATTGAGCGAACTACTTTAGTCATCCTGTGACATCTCCACCCTATTTCTTAAACATTAATTAGTGATAGAAAGAAAGTAAATATTTTTATACATGAAAGTGAAAATACGTGAGATTTAACTCTAATAAATTTATCACATTATTGTTAATCTTCTTCTTTTTCTGGTAATAAAAATATAAAATATTCTTTTAATTGTTTTCAAATTTCTGCATATAAAATCAAATTATGAAATTATTTTTAAATATAAATTTATTATAATTATGATTATTGTTTTACATTGTACAAATCTTTTGAAAGGAATGATAGTTTATTACTAGTTTATTACTTGTTGCATTATGAGTGGTGTATTTGCCATCGCTAATAAAAATATACTTACAAGATTTTTGCGCCGTTACCGAAAAGGCTATTAAGTGATTCATCGAACTCTCAGAATATGATATACTAGATAAAAACAAAAATTAATTTTGACATTCAATAAAATAAATTTTCTTAACAAAAACTCGGTTAAAAATATATAAATTTATAAAGTATTTAATATTTAATTAAGTCTTCTTATCATTAGTAATGATAATTTGTTTCAAAAGTGAAATTCTATAAAGATGAAATAAGCAAGCAGTACTTCATCATTGACAAAAATAAAATATGCTTGGAGCTTCGGTTCTGAATATTTTAAGAAACGGATATTGCAAGAAAGTTTAGTTTATATAATTAAAATTCATATTCATAATAAACGAACACCTTTAAATATATGAACTATATTTTGAGTTTACAAATAAATAATTTAACTTGTTCTATGAAATCGTGTTTAACTATTCATAAATTCGCTTAAAAACAATAAAAAAAAACAGAGAAAAAGGTTAATTTAAAGAAATGAGTTGTAAGGAAGACATAGAAAGAAGAAGCTAGTTTGAAGTTGTTGAAAAATAGCTTTTAACTAATTGTGAAAATAGTGTTAAGTGCGCTTCTAAACGAAAGGAGAGGAATTACAAGATCTAGTTGAACAGCAAGGAGGGTCTTATGTTACTCTTCAAATTATGAAGACAATGTACAACAGTGAGAAATGTGATTCCCTCACAATATTTTGAATTCTGATTTACAATACAGTAGTAGGTAGGTGGAACATCATAGCTACTCACTCCAAGGTCATGCATGTACACAGATGATTACTCAATTCCACTGACCATAAGGAATCAGAAATCACCCCAAAAAAGTCTAGATGTTCTTTGGGAAGGAATTAGACTGAAGATTAGCAGAGAGCATACAACGAACAAACTATGATTTCTGCAGAATGGCATACAGCATTTTGATGCAAAATTAAAGGGAGGAAACTAAACAATGGAAATCCAAAGCTAACCGTTGAACCGGTCTGCTGAATTCTGGCGTGAATAGACATGGTGCGAACCACCTGCAAAACCTGGCATCCTGCTCCCATATCCAGGTTGGGGCACACTACGTTCAACAGTGTCACTTCTACCAACTATAGGAGGCTCAAACCCCAGAGGATCCATCCTTACGTGGTTTAATTCGTCCAGACGAGGTGCATATCGCTGCATGGCTGGTGCATTCATAACATAAGGAGACTCAAATAATGAACCATGAGCCAGATAACTTCCATTGTGGTGGCTATAAGCAGGATCGTGAACAGATAATAGATAGTTCCTCGTCACATTATTAGGATTCTGATGCCCATATTGGCGAATATGTTGCCTTGTCTCATCCTCCCTGGCATAGGGTCTATATCCGGTGTCTCTCATAAGGCTGCTATGGCGTCCATCTACGCCGGTAACCCCAGAATCATACGTAACCCCAGGATCATATGTAACTCCAGGATCATATGTAACCCCAGAATCATAAAGGGGATTGGCAACACTTGGCCAATTTTGGGTCCCGCTATAGGCTGCTCTAATCCCCCCTGTAAGTGAGGAAGAGGTGGGCTCCAAATGCATATAACCTTTATCAACAACCTCAAAATCTGGAGGTGGCATGTGATGTTTAGGCTGAAAACTTTCGACTGAGGATCTCCCATCAATTGGATTGAGTGGTGAGGTCACACCTAGTCCTCTTCCATCATTTTCCTCAGGTCGTTTCCTCTTCCATGAGGTCTTCTCAGCCTCTCTCACCCTATATTCCTGTCTCTCTTGACTCCCTCGATCAACACTTTCATATGGTGAGTATCCCATCTGACCTTCATTGATAGGTGCATCAATTGAATTCAACATGTCATCACCTCGCATGATATTGACACCAGAATTATCATCCTTAGTATGACTGGAAGGTGATTTCTCTTCATCAAAGCTTTCCCTTTTTGACATCTCATGCTGGTTGATCAGGTGACCACGCTCCTGAGCTATGGCCTTGTGCATGCAAGTCCAATCAGGACGACTCCAAAGGTAAAGTGGGGGTGGCTTTACATTCCATTGTTCCATTTGCCTGTCATTAGCATCAACTGATCCAGGTAGATAAAATGACTGAAGAAAAAAAGGACAACAGGGAAAAAATTGAAGACAGCAGTCAGAACAAGAACGAGCTTGTATCAATCAAGTACAAATTACCACAATATATTATTAATTGTTGTTTACCTTGCCCGATAGAAACCTCTCATCCTCCCAGATAAGATCATAAGGCTTCCGTTTTTCATCTAGCCTACATATAATAAGGAACAAAACATGAAGAGGCAGGAGAAGAAAAATGAACAGTCCGTCTCCTCCAACCAAGGAAGAAACATCGACAAAAGTGTGAAGGAAAGTTTAAATCTCTATTCTTGAAAAAAAAAAACAAGGGAAAAAGGACGTTACCTCTCTGTCTCTGGTGGTACAATGAGAATCATGAGCTTCGGTTCGAACTCGAGAGCTTTGTCTATAAACTTGTTAGCCAATGCGGCCTTAAGTCCAAAGGGGGGATTTAAGCCCATGATCTGTTCCAGAAGCAGACATAAGAATAATGAAAGAAATAAGTTAATTGGCAATGTGGATATGCTATGCATATGTCTCAACCATTAAAGATATGATATGCATATACATGTCTCAACCATTAAAATGAGAGTGTGATTCTTACCAACTTTGACCCTGTAGGCAACTCCTTTATTTGTACAGTCATCCAATCTCGCATCTCAAAATTAAAATCATTCTGTAAACAAAACAAAAAAATCCTGGTAAACAGGTAGGGAATAATATGATAGTCATAGACTGTACGCTAATGAATCCTGTATTTGTTTTCATTCATCAAAATTAGCCCCAACCATAGTATAAAAACTATTATGCTCATATCATTCAATTCACCTTACCCTGTTCACTTCACAACAATTTACAGAGGCGTTTTGTACAGCCTATCAATTATTACTAGATATCAATTAGGCTCCAAAACAAGAGAAAGGCACAAAAGCCTTCAAACCTCAAATGAGATAATACCTCAACAAACTGTAATTCGGTCTTCAAGAGATGCGGCAATACATACATATATATATATATATATATATATATAGAGAGAGAGAGAGAGAGAGATTTCAATAGCAATGAAATATTCCTGAAGAATTAATTAGTGACAAGTTACCTATAACTATTGTACGCCACACACTTTAACTTCAATCATATGCATTTATTGTTTAGAACAATTTGGAAAAATCTGGTTAGACATGAAAAATCAAGAACAAGGAAATTTCACAAAAACTCTGAAATACGACAATCAAACGACACATTTTGACATGTTATGCTTCTGCTCATATTTAGTACATCAAAATCTTCCCAGGAATGACTCATTAACCAGTTTTATCGCAATACTAGGTCATTCCCCATCTTGTCATTCAATGAGAAAATGATCATTATCAATGTTAATTAAAAAAAAAAAGGAAACCAAATTCATACATAGTTGCATACAATAATATGAAACAAAAGCATATGTCAATAATACAGACACGTAAGCACTGTAATCCTAGTTTACCAAATCAGTAGCTATTCAGAGCTTGAGTAAGGGTCAGTAACATAACATACAAAGTAAACAATTGATAAACAACAATTGATAAACTAAAATAATACAACTAGATGCATGTTGAAAACCTCTGCCAACTTGTCAAAGATGTTCACACTTACCAACATCAACAGTTAACTTTTTCATGCTAGGTGGGCTAGGGTACACAGATGAAACAACTCCATAATATCCTATTGTAAATCATGTCTACAGACAAACTATTGACCTCAAATACCTTCTTAATGTTAACTAATATTTCTTTCTCAGCCTCTCAATATTAAAATATAAATAAATCAGTTAGTTTAAAATCAACATTCAGTGGCAATGAGCAAAAATTAAATTAAACCGTTTAGAGTAGTAAGCTATAACAACTTGTAGAAGTGTACTCACCTTCGTTGGAAGTAGATCAAAATTTTTGTATGAGCATCTCTTCCCAGTCTCTTCAAGCTTTTTCTTCATAAGAATGCTAAAGTCATTAGCGCCACAACAGAAGTCCACAATCTGATCACAATGTAACTATCCTCAGTCAGGTAAAGAACATTAAAGTTAGTAGATGATTAACAATGTTAAGAATACCATCCACCACCACCAGACGATGAAGTATATCTCAATTTCACAAGAAAAAATCTGATTTTTTGTTACACAGAATGACAAAAAAATTCAGATGGACCGATAACCATTGTAACTGTCTAACTATAAAAAAAAAATGTGAAAACAAGTATTTAAGTATCTTCCAAAAATCCAAATTAGCAAGAAATTAAAATGGAAATTAGGAAATAGTATTTCTAACGTATACTAAACTCAAGTCATGCAAACATAGAATTGTCAAAACCTGCATCATTCATTTCCTACCAATTATTTAGCAAAAAAATAAAAGAATTAAATAATAAGTGCCAAAACGATACTAAAAACTAAAACAACCAATATCAGATCCATATAATATGGGCGTCAAGCAGCTATCTTCAGAAATGCTATGGTAGGACGAACAGACAGCGGGATGCTATTTTAATGACAGCAGAATAATATTAAAATTGACAATAAATAAAATGCTATAAAGTTAATCATATATTAATTAAAACTATATCACATTTTACTAGGTTTATTATAGATTTGTTGATACAAACATATTGAACATTAATTGTAATATAAAATAATATCAGATTAACTAAATATTTTTATTTGATACGAAGCAATACTTGATAAGCCCTGTTATAAAAATTTATCATATGTTCTAAGTTTCTGTCGTTAAATTAAGCCTCAAATTTTAAAATATCTTGAGTAAAATATTTTTATTTCAGTTTCAAAATATCTTGATTAGAAAACATCTCTATTTAAATTTGATTAGAAAAATAAAACGTTTTTATAGTGCATCTAAATTAGTATTTTGAAGATTTTTCAAAATTATGATTAAAAGAGGTAACAAAATCTTAATAAGGGTCCAATAATTAAAAACTGATGATCCAAACAGCAAGGTTAATAATTATGGTCCAATTTGAAACACAATTTGTCTAATCTTGAAACTAAAACACTACAGTAACTAAAAGTACGGTGTTGTTTGAGTAAGGGTTGTTTGTGAGAAATGGGTCATCTCTGTTCTCTGACCCACTACCAGCAAGGGCAACCATGAGTGGAACAACAAACAGAAGCTATAAATCTTAGTGAAGCACAATTTGCCAGCTTTGGACACCATTTTCCACAATTTTGACTGCGAAAAGTACTGCTCCAGCTGTGATCACCTTGGAGTGTGCCATGCTCCGGCATGATTAACTACTATGTCAGATCTGTTCTATGGTTGAGAAAACATTATAGTAAATTTCATGCCTGCACACGCCTTTGGAGAACTATCTTCACTCTAATCACTATAAAATCGTACAACTAATGGCAAAAAAATTTGTGTAAAGAAAACATTATCCAAGTGAGGTCGGCTACACGGATCACATGATGCCATTTGCAAGGGTCAAAAGGCGAGTTTCAAGAATATTATTTAGCATAACGAAAACCTATGTAAATGCAGAAAATAAATTAGGTACTTGTATATCAATCAGCACTTACTGTATCACCATTCTGAACATACCAATGCAGTTTATCAACAATCTGCAATTGTAAAAACCATTATTCAAGCAATGATTGACGAATGTAATTATACCCAAAAAGAAATTCATTACAACAAACAAATGTGATAACCATAATCACTCTCCGAATGGCCTTCCAAATTTTCAACGACCAAAATCAAGGATGGCTACGATGTCAACAAGCATAATACTGTTCAAATAGTGATGCATTTCTGAACTTTGACCACTTCTAGTGCTGTTACAATGAAGTTTGAGTGATAATTGAGTTTTGAACGTGTGCTTTCATAAATATTTTAAACCTCCAAAAATCCTTGCAGTAGAAAGCTTATTCATAAAAGCCACTTTATAGCAATGTTCAATTGTCCTAACTCAAGTATCATGACAATATCCTCACCTCAATCTATTGATGTCATATAATGTATTTTAACAGAATCTTTCAGTCACTGTAAAGCCAACTGAACAGTTATGGTTGAAAACATAAGTTCAACCCTAGCTGTCAAAATCATTCTTGGGTTCTAAAAGCTTTAGCTTTTGCTTCAAGTGCGCAGTTACAAGTCTAAAACTGGTATTCTTACCCAATATTGTAAAAATCAAGATTTAAATAGGATGAGGAGTGAGGTAAAAAATTCTAAAGTGTATAAAATAACATAAATCATAAGATCCTACTAAAATTAAAATTATACCTGGACATAAACAAATGCATAAAAAGAAATGAAGGGTTAAATAAGTTTTGGGTTTGGTAGCTTCAAAATATTTTCAATGTTTTTTATACTCAACACTTAATATATGGTAATTTGGTTCTTCTTGCAACTTTACTACTCTTGACTTCGGTATTAACATGTGATAATTTTAGTAAGATATTTGTAATTATGCTAACATGTAACAGTCAAGATTGGTATGTCAACATTGTTAAATCAAAAGTAACAGAATAACTTTCATTACCAAATTAACATATTAAATGTTGGATATCAAAAACACTGAAAATATTTTGGAGAAATCAAAAACTTATTTAACTATGCTATAGCTGCTCCAATCAAACAATTCTGGGCCGGACTCCATGATTCCACAACAATTTCAGAACCAAACAGTGATGTTTGCCTTGGCTTGAAATGCAGTAGAAAAATAGCATGCTTGTGCAATGTCACAACTAAACTCATGACTTTAACGTGGTCCTTACCAACCTCATCTACAAATTAAAATTTTAGTGCCACAAAACATCAAGTTTCATGAGATGGTGATGTGAACAGTTCACCTTTACTTCAAATCCCAACAGAGGTTTTTACGTAGAACATGCAGAATTTTAAGTGAAATCATTATTTAACAATAGATTTGAGGTGGTATTAAAATGTTTGATATAAATGGCTCCTCCCACCCTAATCCCACCCCTCCTTCCCTCAAGCCCCTCCGTAAGACCATTTATCTAATTGTTTATCATATCACCATCACTCAAGACATTAAACCCAACTTATATGACCAAACATAGATGTGGTTGAACTAAAATTGTAAGCTACCATTATAGATGCTTCTTTGTTAAGCTACTTGCCACATTTAAGCCACGATCATACTACATAATACATTGCATAATCAAATTCACAAGCATCAAATTATCATTAATCTGTTTTCCCTAAATCTGGCATCTGCTTAACTCCATTATTCGGTGATATCTAACTACTAGATCTATAATACTCTCCAAAGAAAAAGGAAGATGATAAAGCTAGCTTCTATATCTTTACAATGCAGCAACACATTAAGACGTAAAAAAAGATACAATATAGATTTTAGGGTTAAATAAGTTTTTGTTATCTCCAAAATTGATTGACCATTATTGAAATTGGTACCTCAATTTTTTTTCAATGTTTTTGATACTCAACTTTTAATAATATCCTAATTTGGTCCAACAGTAACTTTATTACACTTTAATAGGTGTTGACAAGTAATCATCCTAGTAAGATATCTGTAGATGTTCTGTCACGTGACACTGCCAAGATTAACATATCAACACTGTTAATCCAAAAGTAACTATCAAGACCAAATTATCAAATTTATTAAATCTTGGATATCAAAAATACTGAGAAAGAATTGGATGTACCAATTTCAATTCAGGGCAATTTTGAAAGTACCAAAAACATATATATAGTCAAAGAGGTAAAGGAAACTGACAGAATAACTGAAATAATAATAAATAAAAAGAATAGTAAGAATAAATACCCCTGCCAGCTTTTCAACTTGTGTAAAATGGCGGCCAAATGATGTGTAACGATTACCATATAGAACAGGTGCAAGATATACTTTCAGCTTATCCTACAGAATAATCAGTTAATATAGCAGTGACAACTGAACTGAATCACTTATGTACTTTACAATCGTACTACTGTGTATTATAAATGAAAAGAAAAAGTTCAGAAAACAATTTATTACGTAAGATATGGAACAAGACATGGCTACCACATGTTTAGACAAAAAAAAAGAAAGAATATCATACAATAAGACATACTAAAGAGGAATGAATAATCCTTAGAATTTTGTTTTAAAAAAATAGAAGAATACCTTCCACTTAAATATTTGGTTAAGAACATCAGGACCACAAACAGTTGCAGCATCCCGAATACTGTGCCCATCCTCTAGCATCCTTAGAGCTGTCCGAACAGCCTGAATACGAAAGACACAATACATAAGCTCCAAACAAACTGTGAATTAAACACGAATGCATATGGTAAGATATATACCTCAACTGAGCATTCCAATTTCCCCAACGTAATTGTTTTCTCCACAACATTTTTCAATGAGTGAATATGAGTAGTCGCAAAATTGTGCTCTTTTACAACATCCTCCAAAGTAACTGATGAAGTAGCTTCTTTAAACAAAGCCACCAATCTACATCAGAAGAAATAAAATCAACAAATGTCATCATAAATATCCAAAAAAATAGCTTTTGAGTTTCAAACAATAATCGAACAGAATTACTATATTGGAAAACACAATAAAAGGACAAAGTAACAGCAAATACAGAAAAATAACCAGATCAGAAAGATTCACCTCCTCTCTGCATCTTCATCTAATGAGGTTAATGCGCTACTCGGCTTTTTAGTAGGCTTAACAGGCCGGGAATTATTAGCTACATTATCAACCTTATTACCAGAATTAATTTGCTCAGAGCCATTTTGCCAAAAAGCAAATAATTTTGCACCCAATGAGGACTTATTTTCTGAACCCTCAGACTTTCTCTTTTCCTTTGGGATTAGTGGCCTCTTACTTTCATTCAAACTCCTTCTTGATGCCTCATTTGCTATCTTCCTTGAGATATTTGATCCAGAAATCTTTTCAGACTTCTTGTCACCCACTTTTCCAGAAGACATTTTCCCAGCCATTTTAGAAAATTTCGCAGCAGCTTTTTTGCCAATTAAATTTTCTGACACAATATTGTTCTTGTTCAATATAACCCCCTCTTTGTTTGCAGGCTTTGCATTGTCCTCAGTATTAACTTCTCGAACAGTAGATTTTTCATTGGGAAACTTTATATGATCCCTTATAGGAGTCCCAAGTTCATCATCAATCTCGTGTTTTCTGTTTCAGAAGAATAGAAAAAGATATTACAAGACGTTTACAAGTAAAAATAGGAGAACAATAGAACCAGTATACTGTAACACTTACAAACAATATATAAGAATGCGATTGTTGGGTAGTAGGTCTTCCCAAGCCCTTGTTACAATATCTTCATCCTCTATGTCATCAAATGAGATCTTTCTGATGTAAGGAACAACATAAGAATCAATCCTCCATACATTTCAATCATTAAATGAGTACTAGCAAGACAAGCAAAAATGAAAGAAATAACCTTGGCAAGCATTTGCGATGGTAGGACTTGGGGCAACGCCTACAAACAGCAAAGTGAAAATCATGTTCATTTTTGTCTTCCATTCCTTTACAGACACAACAATAATGAGTAGGACAAGTAAAAGCTCCTCCTTCAGCAATATTTCTCTCAAGTTCCTTCAGATCTGGAGCCTCCTCAACTACCCGGTGAAGTAACTTTGCAACACATTGTGGATGGTAAAAGAAGCCACAGGTTGCAGACGCACATTTGAAGACCTAAAGGAGAAAATCCAAAAATGACTTAGTCCCATATAGAACAAAGAAGATCTAGGAAAACCCTCATTTAAAAAGTGTTTGTTAGTAGTGGTGCGTCATAGCATGTTCAGTGTGCTTTAAGGGTATTTATGTCTTCAGTACTCTCTGTACTGTAATCTGTACTAAATTATACTGAAGCCTGTTTACTGCATATGTAAATTTGGCTATTGGCTATAGCATGCTCATTGGGAGGAAATAAATTTATTTCTCGATGAAGAAACTAAACATAGAAGCAACTCAACTGCATAGCCTCAATATTGAAGAATGAAATAAATTCTTGAAAATTGCTATATAATTGAAGGGGCAACCAACCTGTCCTTCACATTATCTAAAAGATTGTATTGCAGAAAAGGACAGAGCAAAGCACCTAGAAGAAGACTTCCATTTCATTGGATAGAAGATCGAGAAAGAACTAATATGTACAGGACATGCCTGAACTAGAGATACATAATTGACACTCACAAGAGCTCTTAATAAGACTACGGTCGGTTATCTTTCAAAAATTTGAGATTGGTAGGCATCCGTTTCTTTATACCTGTAAATATGATTCCACCTCAGAGCATTGGAAACTGGGTTGGGAGGCAATGATTTATTTTTGCTTCAAGGAAATAGAGATCAGGTATGCAGAATGAAGAAACAATTAGACCTTAAGATTTCTAATCCAACTTTGAGGAAAGACCTGCACTGTACCCACATTGGGGGCAGTCTTCCAATCTCTTTCTTAAGTCAAAAAATATTGCTAAAAATGAAGAAGCCTTCATGCTCAAATAAAATCCACACCGCCAATGACAACAGTTCTCAGCAATGCATGAATTGAATTGTGTACATGTGCATTGTGAACTTTGCAGCAGAACCAAATCCAATGCATGAGCACAAAACATATGTTCATAGAATATATATTAAACTGCACAGAAATTGTCAACATTCAAAAAGTTGACTTCATCTGTGGTAAGTAAGGGATAGGCTGATCAGAGAATTTGTATTGCATAAGTGAAAGAAATCAGCAGCAATCTTTTAGAGAATCCCAAGCACATAATTGACCTCCAACCCACCCAGATATACAGTATGTAAAGAAAATAATCAATGCAGTTCATTAATAAATAACATAATCATGTTATTTTTTAAAAATAATTTGTAAATCTTATAATTTTAGTCTAACTAGACCCTATAAAATTGGCTTATAAGGTTGAGGGTTTCCCCCCACTTCTATACTCTTTGAGACTCTACTTCTAGTCAATGCAGGGCATGGGTCTTTCCCAATACAGCCCCCTATACCCACCACTATTAGGTTTGATGCATGGAAAATAATGTTAGGTGACCCTTTTCAATGGACCTTAAGATAAATTCTAATATTATCTTCGAATTTGGACTGAGACTTTGGTTACCTTAGCTGCTCCACCCACACACATTCTTGAGACATTGAGCGTCTACGGATCTGCTACTGGCTTATCTAGCCGCAGGAGTTACATTTCATCATCAGAATCATCTTTCAGACTCAATCTCAATAAGCTAAAATCATCATCCAAGTCCCAACCCAAACTCTAAAATGGTATTGCAATTTATCCTGGATCCATCAAAAAAGTTCACCTACCATATTATTATCTACACCCACTATAGCCAACACCTCTATGTTAATGAACACATACTAGTTTCTATTAAAAGAATAATCATTTTTTTAATTTTTTGATAAGCCAGTTTAAATATACTACAACATATTTAAACTCATGCCTCACTTTTTTAATAAAGAAAAAAAAAAAAAAGGCCTGTCAAATTGGTTTGTGAAGGTGAATATACCTTTATGAAAAGATATAACTTTATCTTCTTATTTTGAGATTTTTGAGAAGAGATCGATCTTGTTCATTTTAAGATGCCTCTTAATATTCATTTGTGAGGCTCATTATCATAAATAGGACCGAAATTGAAATGAACCTACTCTTAAATTCGAAAATCCAACAATTGAGTTGCTGAACTTGATTCATGAACCAGATAGGCTGAAGTTGAGTAAATAATTGAGCTCGTTAAATAAACAAGCTAAACTGAATAATGTATAGTTCAACTCAAGTGGTTCATGAATCAGCACAAAAGATATATCAAATAATACATGTATATTACTATATTTATATAACTGATTTCAAATTAATTTTATTTTTTATAAAACAAATAAATAAGAGTATATAAACAATTATTCTTTTAAGTTTAATCAACTCGAAAAGTTAACTGAGCCATTCACGAGCTTGAATTGAGTCGAGTTAAAACAAATTTATGAAGTTCATATCAAACTTAAGTCGACCTTCAATCCTAGTCAATCAAGCTTGGTTCAACTCGACTCAAATCCAAACCTAATCATAAGATGAATATACAAGAAAATACAAACATTGACTATCATTTAGACCTTCCGTTATATTGTTCCTATTTCATTTTATTTGAGTTTCACTCCCTCTCTCTCTCTCTCAAACCATACAAATATATATAGGAAATGTATCGAGTGAGAGGGTAGGTAATCTTTCTATATGACAGAGACTAGCAAATATTCTAGGTTATGAGATGTTACCAAGAATATTCAAATTAAAACAAAAACAGGTCATTTGATTTCTTTTAAAAAGTCACATGACTTCTTTAAATAGTTGTATAACATTAAAACTTAACCATCCATGTATAGTTGTATACCCTAGATTTACTCTTCTCATTCTAACATAGAAACGGCACTCTCACTGCGTATGCCCACTATGTATGTGTGTATTCATGTGTACTACGTGTCACGTGTTAGAGTCCGTGCTTCATAGGTGGAAAATGCCCTTAGGTATCCTGATGATATTCAGTCTCCAAAAACTTCCACAAACCCCATACCAAAATCTTACATTAAAGATGGAAGCAAATATGCTAAAAGCTATTTCTCCTAGAAACATAACTGACAAAAGGTGTGTGTGTGTCCGTGCGTATCAAAAAAATAACCAAGGATTGTATGGCACTTCGTACAATTATGGAAAAAATATATAACAATGAAATAATCAACAATATGAGTCCATTGTGTTTCACATAGTTATACCTCAGCACCAGAAAATTTATCAGAACAGCCTAGAGTACCACATGCAAAGCACTGATGTTGATTATATTCACAATTCTTACAGTAGAAGTTCTGAATATCCTGCAAAATTTTGTCAGAGGCAATCAAATTGCAACCAGTACACCAAGAAAAAGATAAATGAAAAAAGAAAAGTTGAATAAATATAAGGAGAATATAAAATTTACATACATCAACTTCCTTCTGGCTAAAACCAAGAGAGGCACAAGCGGATTCTTCACCATCCTCCTCATTAGCATGAAATGACCTCATGCACTTTCCATCACAACTGCATTAATCATTTAATAATTTCAAAATTAAAAAAAAAAATCATTGAGGCATGTAAAACATATACAGTAATAGTAAAATAACCTAAATACGTTACACAGAATAGAAAAATCACAATAAATTAAAATAACCCGCACAGAAAGAAAAAAAAAATACCACAAAAGTTCACCACCATTGTCACAAATTGCACAAACAGAATCAAACAACCCATCCTCTCCATCTGAATCTTCACCAATTTCATCAATCAAATCATTGTCAATATCATCAGTTATAAATCCAGGTCGTGCTAAATCTTTAACTTCCTGAAATCAATGAATAATATTTTTCATATAACAAAACATATTGTATGAATAAAAGCAAGTAACAGAAGACAATATTTCACAAAAAAAAATTAGCTTCAATGAAGGAAAACTAAATATCTAACAAACCTCATCTGAATGTTTCTTAATCTTCTGCTTATCTTTATCTTCCCTAACCATGAGGAAAAGCTGTATAAATCACATACTTGTCACTGAAGTGAGGCACAAATATTGATAATAAGAAAATAATATATTTAAGGATTAATCAAAGAGGGCAAGTCAAAGGATAACTAAATCCTTATCTTTATCCTTATAACAAAACCAAGAAGAGAGCTAATCCATCATACTAAAGGAAAAGCCATTTTAGGGACAGAAAGTAGATGCATCATCAATAATTAAATACAATTTATGAACGATGGCATATTAAGCATATGAAAAGGATATTAAATTACTAAGTCAGCAGGAAACAAGGAAAGATTTATAAAATAATCAGAGCTGAAGCAACTACCACTGAACTATAGTACACAGTATGATAAATCAGTATTGAGATCATACATCTCAATATTGCATGCAAACCACTACATAAACTTCATGTTCTTGACCTACAAATCTTACAGAAATCATCAATTACATCAAATAACAAAGAAAAATCATATATTTCCAATTCAATTTAAATAAAATCAAGAGTCAATCCAGTGTAAGCTATATGTACACAGTTATAGGTAATAGTATCGTATCTAATATGATCAAATTATAGATACCACAATTTTCTAAAATTATCGAGATAAACCAAAGCAAGTTAATAAAATATTTCAGAGTAGACTTGCATAGAAGAAGTTACTGCATAATTTATACTCATTCCTACAGTCATAATTCTAAATTAACAAAATATAGCGATTGAAACAATAAGCATAAATGATATCTCGTAAATTCAGATTCAACAAAAATGTAATCCAAATCAGATAATATTGGGCCTTTAAGGCAAGTTTATAAGAAGAGGATTGAAAATAGGAAAGATGTGCTCAGAACAAATAGGCTCATAGAAAGCAAAAACAGAAGGTGTGATATGCATAACAGAATGTCCACATGACAATAAGACATTGGAGTAGAATATTCTGTCATGATGGGAAAGATAGTGGAGGATGTGTTCATCATAGGGTAGGAGAGAATAGCATAAGAGACAACAGAAATAGGGTAAGGAATTTGTTAGGCATTTGCCTTGGGGACAGACGTTGTGTGTTGCAGCTGTGCTGTGGTTGCAATCTTCTTTTTTGCATTCCTATTTTCTGTTTTTCCTGGTTTCTTTTTCTGAAGCTAAAGTCATACTGCTGCTGCAAAGGAGTTTCCCTCCAAAAAAATCATCCATATCCTATCATATACTACCTGCTTCTATCAGACGAAAAAAAAGTTCTGAATATCTTCTGTTTTGTCATCGAAAGAAAGTGACTACGCCTATAGTAGCATATCTTCAAATAGAAGTTCCTCTCTAGGGCAGCATTCCCTCCTAAAGTTTTTCTAAATGGTTATTCATCCTAAAATTACACATGCGAGAGAGAAACAGGGAAATAACTGCTAACAAGAATGGAAAAAGGGAATACCGGCAAAAGAATAAAGCAATTCATTAGAGCAGTGTTTTTTCAAGCAGAGGGGAGGTGAAAGTGCAACCTAACATTTTAATTGTGGTGCTGAAATATCTGGAAAAAGAAGCACATGATTTGCAGTTGAAGGGAAGCAGGGAGAGAACTGTGCAATCTACTTACTTTTTATTCATTCACTTTTTCCATAAACAAGGTAAAAAATTAAAAATCAGAGCGATTAAGAAGCTTATCTAAATTTCTGAATTCCATAAATTAACAACCTCACGCTTGATAGATGCCACAACCACAACATTTAAAATCTACTTCAAAAATGCAATCCAACTTTACCTCTTAATCCTAGATCTTTACTGGAACTTGTCCAAGGTTACAATTTAGTATAATAAGACATACCTGTTTTCTTAAAAGAAAAAAAAAAGGAAAAAAATAGCAACAGGCATAACAAGACAACCTCTTGGTCTTGCATCAGCTATCAGACCCATCTTTAATGTAAAATATAAATTTCGAATCATGAAAAAAAAATATATATATATATATATATATATACCAGTATGTTTTCAAACCATATTTTGAATCAATAGCCCCCAAAGTATGTTTCAGAAGGGAAAAATAGATCGAATGCTAATTTCCAAGTTCACCCCCAAAGCATAATTGTTAAAGACTTAAATACAAACCTTGGACTTTGCTAAGCCAGTATCTCTTTTGGCAGCTTCACCCATTAAAGTCATATGATTTAATACATCATTTTTCGAGGGCATAACCTCATAAGATCTGCACGTAATTTTAAAAATGTAACAATATGCATTTCCACAACAGTTAGGACATAAAGAACTCCAGAACTCTGAATATTACCTAAACTCCTTAATCTTACTCAAGCTATCCCACGCAGACTTGGCAGATGAGTCCGGATTCCTCTTCACATAACTCATGAAGTGAATGGTGATCAAAATAGATCTTATGGTTTCCTCATAGCTCTTCCTAGGCTTCTCAAGCTTAATCCATCTCCCATCCTTTGACAATACCGATATCTCAGGCCTCACACTGGAAAGATCAAACCTCCATGCAACAACTTGAACGAAAACTTTCTGCAGCCCATTATCCGCAAAACCACGCAAAAACACCTGTATTTTCTTGCCAACTGGACTCTCTGACTCACTCCACTGAATTGGCAATACAGAAAAACACACCGGCACATCTTTGTCATCTTCAAAATAGTAATTTGACACAGATAGGAGCTGAGCCTCTCCCTCATCATCTGAAGATGTCATGTCCTTTATTTTTCACCCTCAAACCTACTCAACACCTAAGCACCAAAAACACAAAAAACCTATGTATATAAACAAATACAACAATGATTAACACCAAGATTTTAAAAAACAGTCAGAAACAACAAAGGTTTTCAGAGTGTCCGCATCCTCAATTGTGGTTGCAGTGGTCACATTTTTGTCAGCAATATCAAAATGGCACATGCACAACAAAACAGTGACCGCAAAAAGCAACCATAGTTCAAAACCTTGATAACACTTTTTGGAGTCTCTACAACCGCATTTATGGTAGCATCAATAGCACTTTTCAGCAATATCAAATAACGCAAAAGAAAAAAAATCAGTTTAAAACCATTATAACACACTTTGGAGTGTCCACAACCACAACTGTGCTTGTATCGGTCGCATTTCCCAACCATATCAAAGAATGCAAAAAAAGCGTGACCACGACGGTAATACAAAACACCGATAACACTTAACAACATATTAAACTAAAGAGTAACTGAAAAAGCTGAATGCGAAGTCACGAAAATTCAATTGCACAATCCACGAGTGATAATAAGGAAAACTCAAGGAAATCAAATTTAACGATTCCGATAGAGCATTGAAAGAAAAACGTGAGAAACTAAGGGATATAGAAGAGATAACAGCGAAGATATATCCCTGACATAGTGCCAGTTTGAGAGGGATTTAAAACACGAACAAATTGAAGAACGAAGGGAAGAAACCCCCTGCGTACCTTTCGCGATGACGAACGCAGCGTTGCGAGGGTTTAGGGCTTCAGGTTTTCAGTACGAATGCGACAGAAGAGAAGAAAAGAGGAGCCAAGACGGTTGATTCATGCTTAAACTCTTCCTCAAGATTCTGAAACAGAAACAGATATCGAAGTGTAAGAGAGTGGGGCATAGTTTTTTTTTTATTGTTAAAACATTTTATGGTTAAGTTTTATCAAAAATTGATTTTCTATTATAATACAAAGTACTTTTCAGATTAATGTAAAATTTTATAAATATGATTTATTTAGAAAATAGTAATAGATTTTAACTTTTTTCCAATGAAAAATATGTTAAATAGTATGATAATTATATAATGTAATTTAATATAACGATTATATGTTTTAAACTTTTACTGATGATAAATTTTGGAAAAATGGCGACGACGGTTTACTTTTCAGTAAATCTATAAGAACTAGTAATGTTAATTTTTAAAGAAAAAGAAGAAAGAAATGTATTAAGAAGTGTTTTCCGTATTAAGAAGTGTTTTGTGCCTTGGTATTTAAAAACAAATAAAGTTATACAATGTTATTTTTATATATGATGTTATTGAAAGATTATTACATCACATTTTCAATAACGTAAAAAAAAATTATTTATTTGATATTTTTATTTAAATAAATATTAAAATAATTAATAATCTTATCATTTTATTAATTACAAAATAATTTATCAGTTACATTAATAAATCAATTATATTTTATTTTAAATTAATTTATATAAACATAAATATATAGTCTTACAGTTTCATGTATTAAAATAATCTTCCTATCACTTATATTATTCATAAATTTTTATAAAAATAAATAAAAAATGACTTATTAGTATAACGAAACTATTCAAAGTTAATCAACCTCCATGTTCTCTGCCTCCCCCATTTTTTCACCCTGCTGGTTAGGTAACGCCACTGTGAATTTGTTCATTTAATCAATATTTTTTTTCAAAATCAATTAAATTCAGTTTAATGGAATTTACAATAGTTCAAATAATATTTTTAGTTTATTTGAACTGTAAAAACATTTTATGAATTATATTTTCAGTTTAGAATATTTTTTTATAGATCAATTCAAAGTTAAAGGATACAAAATTTATATAATTTGTTTAGACTGTGAACGCAGGTAGTATTTAATCTTCACATTCTAAATTTATAGATGAATTGGAAAAAATAAAATTAAAACAATAACAATGAAAAAGACTCTTAATTGATCTTTATGTATATGCTTATTTACTTTACTTCCTTATTAGTAGCCCTATATTATTCAAAACACACAAAAGAGGTTAACATTTAAATATTTAATGTTTATTAAACCTACTTAAGCATGTTTCAATAAAGATTAACTATAATATTCATGAGTTAATATTAAATGTTTACTAAACATATTTAAGTATTTTTAATAAAGATTAATACCTGATTTAAGAATATGTTGATATACATTAGTTAATTTCCTTACTTTAACATGATATATTGTATATATTAATTATCTTAATTTATGTGTTTTAACTATGATGATTACCTTAATTTAAGATATCTTTTATTCTTTTAAGGATTCTTATAGGTAATATTTTATTCTTAAGCATTATGACTTTTTTATAAATATTTTTGTCACAACATTTACAAAAAGTTACAATATTAGTATTTATATTATTTTAATCTAATCAAATGTATAGATGTAACAATTTTAAGTACATATAAATTTTAAATATATATAAAAACTAATTGTAAAAAAATAGTTTGAGTGAGTGATATTTCTTGAATAAAAGTCATGTAAAGAATAAGAATTAGTCTTTTATTTTATTCTTACTTCAGTAATAATTACAAGTTTAAAAGGAACTTATCAACTAAAAATATATTGGAGAAGAACAAACTTTCGGAAGCATGTTTCATAGTGAATCAAATTCATAACTATAAAAAAATTCACGAAAAAAAACCTTATTTTGCAAAAGAAATTATAAAATAAATTGAGACTTGGAAATAAAATAAAAAAAACACACCATCCTTGTGATTAATTCTAAAAGATAAGTACAAGAATATTCATCACTCGATAAAGTTTTTCAAAAAATAAAAATAAAAAAGACTTTCAAAGTAAACTCATAAAAAATATTTTATTCAATCTCGAGAAGTAATTTTACAAAAGGTTTAACTCTCTCTTTTATAAAAAGCATGTCATGATTTTGAAGAGAAAAAAATATTTCTGAAGTGTTCATGAAATCCAAATATAAACATAAGAATACTTAAGTTAAAGTTAACTCAATTAATGTTTAACATTTAGTCAACTCATAATTAATCCTAATACATGAGTGATTCCTTAAAATAAGGAAAAGGCATATAGTAGCTCTTAAAATTAAGGAAAAACTCATCATTACACTTCTAAAAAGAACATATGACAGGTAAAAAGGTTAAAAGTTATACACCACACTTATGATTACATTTGTTGGTTATAAACTCTTTATGTGACTTCTACACTTATAAATTTGTCCAACATATGTCTCTTGGATTATAGAATATTCCAAAAGAATTAAAGAACATCATAGGATCTAAGAGTTTATAAAATTTAAGAGTTTCATTGTATTTTCTTTCACTTCTTTCCCTCTGTTTCTTATGAATCTTCGTTAATATTCTTTTTTATTTTGCCTTGCTTTATTTATTTTTGATTTATTTCCCTTCCTTTTAATTTACTTGGGATATGCAAAAACTTAAAACTTTTCTTAAACTTACCAAAAATTTTTCTACAAATTCAATTATTTTAATAAGTTTAAATATATAATCAACATCACAATAAAAATTAAAAACTTATACAACATTAATCTAACTCAATATGGTCATTCTAAAATCAAATTCACACATTCAAATTATAACTTAAGCTATTACATATTAAATCATTCACCCTTTTTATACCATTTTAGCTTAAGATTTCATTATAACATATATAATTTCCATTTATAAGTACTTCAAGTACATTACTTATAAGTACTTCAACTACATTATTCGATCAATAGTAGTTCCAAAATTAAAGGTAAATATTATAATTTCTACTAACATGACATTTTGTAATTCTTAATCTAAAATTATATTTAGACTTTCACACAAATTAAAAAAAAAATCTAAATACAACTAAATATCCATAATCAACTAAGCATAAAATAAAACCATCAACTTCCTTTACCTTATCTTTGATCTTATATTCCTATCAAAAAGATAAAAAAAATCAAACAAAGTTTGCAAGTCACAAAGTCCTCCCAGAGATCTTGATTCATAAACAAAAAATGCTTCCAAAGATTTTTATTCACAAACAGACATGTTATTATAGTTCTAGACTAACATAAATAAATCTATTGGACTCAAATATCGCATACATGCAAGGCAAAGAAGAAAAAAGATAAATAAATATATGAGGGCAAAAGATTTCTCAAAATCGTAATTTGATCAATTCAAATTTTCCTAATTTATGCTATTTTCTAAATTGTGAATTCTAATCAAAGAGAATATATAAAAAAAAAAATTCAATTAGAGACAAAGGTGAGTTAATTTGAGAAAACAAGTTTTCAGAAATTAGGAGATCCTATAAATGAAACTAAATAATTAAAATGTTAATAACCACATATGTGTATTAAACATATTTTAGAATTTTAATCTATATAACTTTTTAAAACCATTTCTACTAAACATACACTCTGTATCTTACATTATTCTCAATAATAAAAGTTTCATTCTTAAAAATCCACTTATTAGAAAAAAGGTAATGATATTCATCTCCCATTTTGATCTTTCAATTTCTAAGTGGAGTCATTAATACTCAAATATAATAATACTTAACCAAACCAACACTTTCACTGCACAATATTTTTATTTCACGATGTTTTTATAAGTTTATTTCAAGTAGTTAAGTCTCCTAAAATTTTTCTAAATCTTGAAACTAACACAGTGGAGTCCTACACTTTCTTTCATACACAGCTTTAAAAAGTGTTATGCTAATATTAACATAATAATTGTTATGGGCAAAATCTACCTAATCATTACTTAAACATAATTATCCAAATTATCTAAAACATAATTTCTCAACAAATATTTTAAAGATTAAATAATTATCTGAGATAAGTTGAATTGAGTTTTATATTGAATTCTAAAATTTATTGTAACGTCTGTCAAAACCTAAAAAGAAACATAGATTCTTTGTTAGACATAATGCTCGGAAACACACCATCAGGTCTTACCATTGCCTTTAATATACAACTACAATTGAGTCAAATTCTTAATATATATTAATGTGTAGTCTTACTCATTATGTCTATTATAACACACACCACATCATGCCCTTTCATAGATGTTGATAGATAGTTAATAAAATCTATGACAATAGTATATTATTTTTCATTCTAATACTTATAACTATTGTAACATATTACATGATTTTTTATTTATACTTTTACTTTTTGACATGTTAAGAAATATACCACAAAATAGGTTTATCTCTTATTATATTAGGTCACCAAAAACTTTTTAGATCTTAACACATTTTAGTCATACATGAGGCCATAATAAGTTTAATCTTTTGACTTTTTTCTTTTTTGCAAAATCCCTTGCTTAACCTCTACATCTCCTAGTATACAAAACACTATATATATAATATGGATGGTGAAACTTTAACACCATTATTCATCCTTCACACTTATTTAATATTAATATATATTATTATTTTATCTATATATAATATTTTATTAGTAAAAAACAGTGTGAAATAAAAGTATTTTGTAAACAGTGTCAAACTATAACATTTTCCATATAAAATAGCAAAAGTCCTTTAGCTGATTGTATGTGTCAAAGTATGATATGAAAACTACCTTTCCAACAAAATCATTGGTGATATAACACATATCACACTACGGCAGATCCCAACTCCTCTCTAAAATTCAAATCCTTAAATTTCTTTATTAGTTATAACTCTTTCGCCAACAAACCAAATCATCAAAATATTATTTATGCACAAAATATCTGCTACTATATTTATCTTGATTAAAACTTATTATTCTTTGAGAATTTTATCCACTGATTATAAGTTTCTTCTTATCAAACAAATATTTTAAAATTTTATAATTATTGAGTACATTAAACTTTATAGTATGAAGATACGGAGTTTGTTATTTGAAGTAAATTTTAAATACCCTCCTGTTACTTGTGTTTGTGAAACAAACATGAAAATATTTTTCTGTGTGAAGAATACTTTTTTTTTATTATCAAAAACTAAAAAACAATTATACTTTTTGGAGATTAATTTCTATTTTTATCGAAAAACTAAAAATAAATTACATAAACATAAAAAACTTCTCATGATTAAAAAAATCTCCAAAGAATCTATATACTATTTCAACCAAAAATCTTTGTGAACAAACAAATGACGGATATAACTTCTGCTCTGACCAAAAGGAACAAAATATTAATATTTATTTAACTTCAATTCCAGAGAAGACGACGTGGCATCTTACGATCGAACCCCTTCCAATTTCTGTCTTTTTCCGTTCCACACTTCAAACCCAAGAGTCAGATAGAGAGAGAGAGAAAGATAGAGAGAGAAAGAGAGACTGAACTACACTATGGAGTAGAGAGAGAAAACAAAAACCTCATCACCAGAGAGAGAGTGAGAAAAAAAAGAGTCCGTTAGTTTCAGTTTAAAAGAGTGTGTGAGAGAGAGAGAAAAAAAATGGTGACAGAGGAACAAATATCGGAAGCGGTATCGTCGCTGCTGCGCGAATCGAACCCTAGCCAGCGTAGCTTCACGACGCTGAACCAGGTGGTGGAGGAGCTTCAGGCCAAGCTCGGCCACGACCTCTCTCACAAGCTCGATTTCATCACCGCGCAGATCAACCTCCTTTTCGGATCCCAACCGCAACCACCACAACCTCCGCCGCAGAATGTGCAGAGGCAGATACAACAGCCCAAAGACCATTTTGCCCCTCCACCAAACCCTAATTTTCACTCCGTTCCTGTCAGTTCCGGCTTCCAGGCTCCCAAATTCCCTTCTTCTAACGCTGTCGTCGCCACTGCTGCTGATATTTCGCGTGTTTCTGCTCCTGCTCCGGCTCCTGCTCCTGTTAATGATGTTCCGAAGGAAAGGTAAGTTGAAATTGTTTAGTTTGTTTGAAAATGTTTGGAAGAGTGAGAACTGATAAGTGGGGGGAAATTAGGGTTAAGGGAAAAGGAATTGGAACAATTAGCGCCACTTGAACGGTGGACAGCGAGTTTTTGCTTGTAATATACTCGTATAATACACGATTAGCGTAGCGATTAGCGTATTATAGTTTAGATTGCAACTCGGGAGAGACATTCTTTCCTTTCATTTTTTTATACTTGAAAAAAAATTAGAAGTTAAAAAAGAAAATGAAAAAAATTATTTGTAAAAGACCTTTCATCTTAGTTAATTTGTATTTCATGTACGACCTAATTTTAGCTCTCATTGTATTTTTCTAATATTTTTTTTATAAATATACATGAAAATATGTATACCGATTTACTTTATGGATGTTTGGGTTACAGAATTTGTTTTTTTTTTTTTGTAAATTGTAATGTAAATTTGCGTGTTCCCATGAATGAGTTGAGAAGGAAAGATTTGTTATTTTTGGAAGAAAAAGGCTTTTGAGGTCTCCTAACTTTAATCTAAACATGCACCGTGTCGGTTTTCTACATCTTTTTCTTTCATTCTTATCGTATGTTTAATCTTTATAACTATCTTTCTCCCATGATCTATTTTCTTTTGTGTTTATCTACTAATTGAATTTCAATATTTTAAATAAATTGTTAATAGTTAAAAGTAATTTTAATTTTTAACTTAAATTGTTGATTGTAAGTATAAATATAATTGATATATTTAAAGATATTTATTATAATTTTTACTCATATAAAATAAATATTTAACCTATGCAATTGACAGTCTTAAAAAAATACTAGTTGTTTAATTGTTGAAAACAGAGAATTTATGACTTGAGAAAATATATTTGTTTGTTTGTTTTACTTTCACTTATAGTTAGTGAACGGTTCACTTGTTAGTAAAAGTAGTATTGTTGTTTTTGACTGTCTGGCTTGAAAAAGTGACAATAAAGTGACATTTCTATCCATTTGTTAAAAATAAAAATTGAAAACAGGGAAACCCCACTTGCCTTTGGCAGAAGATTAAGCTTTAACGACAGATGCTGTGTCAGCAACATAGTTGTTACTCAAGATCGCAGTATGGATAGTAAGGAGCAATGAGTTTGCATGTGCTTGAATTCAAACCTTTTTTTTT
>Ga0209700_104077_pt1 | contig 26925 bp, 19 predicted proteins | sample SiratroredBW_FD_187528 | JGI IMG/M metagenome (GOLD analysis project Ga0209700, IMG submission 187528) | Root nodule microbial communities of legume samples collected from California, USA - Siratro red BW (SPAdes) (version 2) | ecosystem: Host-associated > Plants > Roots > Nodule | place: USA... | reverse complement strand
TTTTTTTTTTTTTTTTTTTTTCAAAAATAAATAAACAATAATGTTTATCAAAGTAAATTTGAAATGTGGTGGATCAGCAGCCACCTAAAGGCATTTATGAACTTTCATACAATATATTACAGATGCAGAAAAGATCAAGCGTGGGAAAACCAAAATATCTTCTGACAAAAGCATTTTTAACTTTTAATAAGAGATAAGATTTAGCTGGTTATTATTGAGTGCATGATGCTTCATAATCTCCTATATATTTTGTTTTCGATGCATATCAAATTTTTTAAACTATATTATGTGCACTGGTCAAGAACTATACCTTTTTTTCAATCGGGTCAGGTGTTTGAATGATTGGGTTGTAAAACATATAATTAGGTAAAATAATTAATTTACCTATGCATTTAAATTATATTTGATAATTTTAATTTGTTTAATTAAAATCATTTCTATTAGTTAAATTTTAAAGTAAACTATGCTATTGTAATTGACACGAGGTGATGAATTTGTACAACAATACTTTTAATGATGTTTACTAAAAGTAAAATTTACCTATCACATCAAGAGATTTGTTAAAATTCATGTGCAGATCATTCAAAGAGTACGGGCATCGAAGAATGATTTGTTTGTATAAAAATATCTTTAATATATACTTTTAGATTTATGATTATTTTGTCTGTACATGTTTATTTGCTTCTAATTCATTCAAGTGATAACCATTTTCCAATTTTCTCCTTCATGTGCCCTAGTTTTGTCCAGTTTATACACTCTTTAATCTGTGTCCCAATCTACGTTTCAACTTTAGTTACAAGGGACCACAAGTTGTGATTTTATTTATTGTTATGGAACACAAATTACATCACTTAGAAATTAAAAAAAAAGGTAATTTAAAAACATTATTTTCTATTAATTCATCAACTTTTTAACATAAAATTATCTAATTTTAAAGAAACAATATTTTATATGCATTAATTCTAATTATGTAACACTTTCAAATCTATTTCTTAGTTAATTATTTTGTACCACTTTAGTAAATATATTTACCCCTTTTATGAATATAGATTCAATATCTTTTTATCCTCATTTCTACCCATTTTTCATTGGACTTTCTTTTATAACTACTCATTTTATCTTTGGAGTCAATTTTAGTCATAGATACTTTTTTAGCCCCTTCTCCAAAAGATAATTTGTCCTTTGGCAACACATTCACTCTGTTAGCATTATCAATTGACTCCTTTTCTAAACATTAGTATACTTACATTCACTTTTACAATTCCAATTTTGATAAAGTCAAACTTTATCTTTAGAAGTCTTTCCTTTTTAATTTATAAATGCATCTCACAAAACTAAATAAATTACTCCATTTATCTTCCTTATTTGGTAAGAATACTTCTTACACTCTTTTTCATTTTTTAAAAACTCTCCACAAATTTTATTTTAACTAATCCGCTAGAATTTGAAGAAAATTATGATATCTCTTCTACTTCAATAAAAAATAGTTTCTCTCTTCCATCCTTATTGTCTTTTAAGTTTTGAAAGAAAAAATAAAATAATTCATTGAGATATATCGTTTAATAAAACATAATAGTAAACATATTAAGAAGCTAAATAAGAAAAATAGCAACAAAATAACTGTTATATAATATCTTTCATATTTAATTATATTTGATTTTAATATCTTTTCAAGTTGAAAAATAAATGTTGATCATTTCCAACTTGTTGAAGAAATAATTGAAGGTAATAGCAAAATGGACTTTTGTAAATATATCAATTATTTTATGTTTGGTTCGGATATGAATAGGGGTGAAAAGTTATTTTTTAACAAATTCATAAATAAGTGATAATTTTTATCTAAGTATTGGGATCTCTCATAATAATAATAATAAGAGGGATTAAAAGCAAGATGCAAGATAAAATTATTATCGCAAAAGAGTATAGTGTTCTCAATTGAAATTTTAAAATGTTTAAGTAATTATTATGGTCAAACTACTTCATTGACCATATTTTGATTAAGCTAAAAATTTGGACACAATATTTTGTTTGTTAGAAAAATTGAGGAGAAAAATATTAGGAGATTTCAAACACAATGAGACATGAATGAGACCTAAATTAGAAAATAATGTCACCTTTAACTCAAAACAATACATTAGATTTATGGGTCTTTTTTTTTTATATATTGTTTAACTTTCTCATTTTTACTCAATATGAGATTAGACTCACACTTAGATTCTTATCGTCATCTTCTTATAGTCATCTTCTAAGAGTGAAACATCTCCAAAAACAAAAAAGAATGATTTTTAAGAAAAGTGATAGAAAAGTCACTACGAACCAATAAAATATTGATAGACAACAAATTACCATTAAAAAGATAGATAAAAATATTATAAAACATGAAGTTAGAAAGTTGAACACGTTCAATAACTATTGTCAAAATAATAGATCCATTAAAGTTTTATCAAAATAATAGATCCATTAAAGTTTTATCAATGACATATATCTATAATTGAAATCATGAATAGTAATAAACAACATAAAATACTCACACCTAAATTAATGATCCCTCCACTTTTAAGTAAAGAATAACAAAAAATACCTAAAAAATTAAACTATTAAAAAAACAATAACATTTAGAGTAGATATAATCATACTAATTGTAGAATCACTACAATAAAAAAGTTATTTAGAGACCAATTTTTAACTACCAAATGAAATGGTTGCTAATTATGACCAAAATAGATACCAACTTAGATTTTGGTTGTTAAATAACTCCAAAATAGAAGTAACAAGTGAATTTAGTAACCAATTAAGTTAAGATAATTGGTATCTAACATTAGCTACCAAAGTTTTAGTGACCTACACCATTAGATTCTAAATTAGTCTCTAACTTAATTAGATACCAATTTAGAATCTAATGGTATATGTCACTAAAACTTTGGTAGCTAATGCTAGATATTAATTATCTTGACTTAATTGGTCACTAAATTCATATTTTGTAGTTATTTACCAATCAAAATTTAATTTGGTGACTAAAATAGTCACAATTAGTAACAATTTTATTTGGTAGTTAAAAATTGATTTCTAAATAGCTTTTTTCTTGTAGTGAATATGAAACATTATAGTTTTTATCTATAACCTCCACAAGAGAAAAAAAAAACTTATTGGAATAAATGAAAAAAAAAACTTTTGTATTGAATAAAATAATTTATTAGATCAAGATATGTTGCTTAGAAAAAGAAAAATATATATAATAACAAAAAAATCAAGTTGAATAAAATAAGAAATAAAATAATATAATTTATAATACCTATAATATCTAACTATATCTGATTTTAATATCTTCTTTCCCATGTCTATTTTAGTTATGCGTAAGTGTTATTTGCTGCGAACTCACATGAATTTAATACCACATAATCATTATTTTTTTATGTATATTTGTATTAAAATTACACATAAATATAATAATAAGTTAATATATTTAATTATATATTTTGTAATTATTTATATTTTATATTAAATTTTTTTCTAAAAATATAATTTTTTTATTTGTTATAAACGGTTTATAATTGAGTATAGTTATACGATATTACTAATGTATAATAATTAACCCATTCAATTTTCATCATAAAAAAATATTTAATTTTAGTATTTTTAAATTTGATTTTAATTTTTTATTACTTCTATTTAAGTTTTAGTTAGTATTATTTTTAAGTAAAATAAAAATTAATGTACTCTGTTATAAACAAAAGCGAACGTTATCTGCAAACAAGTACGAGAGATATGTACGTTTATTTAAAATTTAGAAATGAATATAAATATATTTTCTTAAGTAGCGAGTATCTGTTTAAATATAGAGAAGATGATAGGCTAAATAGGAAAGTTAGTAATATAAAAAATAATTATATATATATATATATATACTCATATCAAATAATGTAAAATATATATTATTGACCAACAAAATTCAAATTATTATAATCAACTCTACGACTACATTGTATTCAATGTTTCATTACATTATCTCTGTAATTTTTAAATCTTTTATAATAATTATAAATTTATTTAAAAATAAGCCTAACAGTGTTATGTATCATCAACATTAAGTAATAAGGGACTCCATTATGTTGCAGGAATGACGTGGTGGCAATTAATAATGGATCAAACATTGATCGTTATCTCTTAAAAAGTGCATGTACTATGGAAACATTTTTTTGATTGAATCATCCTATCCTATTAGGAATAGGATTAATTCATCAATACATTGGTTAAATCATGTAGTATAATTTCAACATTTGTGTTTATCCAATATATAATAAGATTTTTTAGTTTGTGAATTTTGATTTTATTAGCAGCAATTTTTTTTTAGTTCTTTTAATATTAAAAGTTATTTTTATTCTTAATAATATTACGTGATATTTTTTTAACCGTGTATTGAAAAACAATTGGATTGGAGATTCCAAGTAACTGCATACTAGTATGTGATATATTGTTAGATATTGAAACCTTTATATTATTATAATTGTAAAATGTACAAAAATAATTTTTTTATTCATCTTAAAATAAATATTTGACTGAAGTTAATGATTTAATTATTATAAATATGAAAAATAAATAAAAACATTTTACGGAAACTAAAGTAAAAATTCTATCATTTTATAAGGACTCGGAGAACTGATTAGAAATTTAACAGAAGTGAAAATTAAACAAAACATTTTATAGACATGTATATATTTAAACCTTTAATTAATTGCTATGCGTAAATATATAATTTATAATTAGATGTAATAATATTTTAAAATTTAAATTATACAAAAAGAATCATGTTTAGTAAGGATAATGTTGATTGTGCAAATTTGATATGATGGTTTACCAATCATGATTGACAGCTAATATGCTGGTTTTACTTTTAAAGCAGCGTCATCCTGTAAGTGAAACTTGTGCACTAATAACACGTCTGATTGGTAATAAATTTTGTTCCACAAAAGGGTAACAATGTTAGCATATATGCGTTTTCAATAGACTAAATGAAAAATAAAATTTGAAACTCAAGAATTGATAGAACGAACAAATGATAGGATCTCCCACACAACAACATGTGTGTATTCTTTGAAACTTAAAAACATTTTCATCTAAAAATTGAATCGTCGACTCATTCCAAATCTTATGACCAAAATATATAATTTTAGATGTTGAATTTAACAACTTCAATTTATTTTCAATGTCAATAGTTACATATGTTTTCTTAGAAAGAAAAGAAAAGAGGATATAGTGAGTTTATTATTGATACACTCATAAAAGAGTTATACTCTCGTATATAAAGAAGTAAAAGTTAATATAAAGGAAACTTGTTATATATTATATATTGTTATATTTGTTTTGTTATCATTCCCAATGAACTTATGGTGAGTTAGATGATTACTATAAGTTTATTTTTAAACTTATGAAAGGATGATTTTGATAAATGATTTGTTAGAGTATCTACAACTTAAAAATTTCTTGGACAATGAATCAAGTAAACAAGTTTTTGTTTAATCATATTCAAAATATTTGGAGTAAGAATGTAAGATAGGATTTGCAATAAGGAGTATCACGATCAAAGTTATCACAATATATGATTAGAACATTTATTGGAATGCGAAAGTTATAAAAAGAGAGTCATTTTACGTTAATTTAGAGAACACCACTTTTGTGTTGCTGTGAGAGACAACTTGTTGCTTATGTGATTCTGAGGAGACAACATTAGGTCTAACGTAAATGCAGAATCAAGACGTCAATTTCCGATCATCAAGGCTAGAAAACCAGCCAATATTACTAAATCATAAAACAAGCGAACTTGAAGAGTTATGAAGAAGAAGTAGACAATGGTGAATAGTTCCAGCTAGATAGTGAATAATGCATTTAAGAGCTTTCCATTGATGCTCTTGCTGAGACATGTTTTGACAAACTTTAGTTTATAAAATAAGTGAGCTATGGACGAGTGATGATTACATAGAGCATCAACTATAGACTTGTAAAGTGTAGATCATGAAAGTAGTCAAGTCATCTTGAGTGAGGTGCAATGATGTTATCATGGGAGTAGGTTATTAGGACTTCACTTCATGCATGTAGCTTTGAGAAGAAGTTGTTTGATGTATTTGGTATGAGAGAGATGAAGGCTAATGTCCGTGTTCCAAACAACCTTTATACTAAGAAAATAATGTAAAGGACAAAAATCCTTTAAGAAAAATTCAGTAAAGAAATTATTGATGAAATTTCATGTGAAGAAATACTAGTTAGTATAATATCATCAATGTAGATCAAGATAAAAACAATGGATACATTATCGAACTTTATGAATAGGGATTTCATTGAAGTAAACCCCATAATGATAAGTGTTTGGATGAGTTTGTGAAACGATGATCGTGGCCCTTGTTTAAGCCTATAAATAGTGTTATTAAGCTTGCAAACATGTTTTGGATTTAAGGAAGAAAAACTTGGTGGTTGATTCATGTATGCATGTTCTTCTATGTCACCATGTAAAAAGACATTGTTGATATCGTTTGGTGAATGGGTCACCTAGAAGAGATAGCATGACCAAGAACGATGTGAATAGTTGTAGGCTTAACCATAGGATTGAATGTTTTTGTGTAATCAAAACCAGGTGTTTGATGGAAGCCTTTTGTAACAAAATGAGCTTTCTGACGTTGAAAAGGGCCATTCGCGTTGTATTTATTTTTGTACACCCATTTACAACCAACATTGATAGAACCATAAGAGAGATCAATAAGATTGCATGTATTGTTGTTAAAAAGAGCACTATATTCAAGTTTCATGGCATTAAACCTAGTCGGGCTAGCTAAAGCTTCTTTTAGAGTATCAGGTTCAGTATAGAAACAATGTAGATTTTATGTTTGAATTTAGATGTCTTAACTCGTGTAACCATAGGATGTTTATTATTAACTAGTGGCTAAGAAGAAATATTGTCATCTGCAGAGAAAGAAGATGTATGCAGAACCAAAAAATCATGCACAAATGAAAGAATACTTGGGTTGAGTCAGGAGTAGCTTATGGAAAAAATACTTAGGTTGAGTCAAGAGTGTCTTGTTGAAAGAACTTGGGTTGAACTAGGAGTGACTTGTTAAAAAATACTTGGGTTAAGTGATAAACGACTTGTTGAAAGATTACTTGTTTGTACTTCACAATAATAGTTTGCTTAGTGGAACTTGACTGGTTAGTCAAGAACTGAACGTAGTATGTGCTATCATACGAACCAATATAAAATATTGAGTAATCCTCCATTCTTTAACTCTTTACGTTGCGTGTTATTTAGTCAATGTTTATTAAAGAAGGTGAAGTTTTGCTAATAATTTTGTGAAAATTCTTATTGGTTTCATCTGACCAAATATTCAACTTATTGTTTGACTAAATTATCATATGACACTACAAGAAAAAAACTATTTAGACACCAAATTTAGCTACCAAACAAAATGGTTGTTAATTGTGACCAAAATAACCATCAAATTAGGTTTTGGTTGCTAAATAACTACAAAATAAAAGTAATAATTGAATTTAGTGACTAATTAAGTTAAGATAATTGGTATCTAACATCAGTTGTCAAGATTTTAGTCACTTATATCATTAGATTCTAAATTAGTCTAATCTAATTGTATTTTGTAACAAGATAAAATTTTAGTTGATAAAAAAAAAGATAAGAAGATAATATTGTATTTAATATAATGTAAATATTTTTTTTTTTAAAAAATAAAATAAAATAAAATAAAAAAAGAAGATAAGAATAACAAATTTTTTATTAAATGAAAAGAAAAAAATAAAAAGAAAAAGAATGAAAGAGGAGAGACGAAAGAGAATAAGAACAAGCACACACTTCATAATAAAACATATTATTTTTTTTACATATAAGAGTGACACATATAAATGTGAAAATATTATCAATCATTCAATTAATTTTCCTTACTTTAAAGCTAATTAAGTAAAAATGAGAATTTTATTAAAACATATGGTTTGATACATTAATCCTATAATTTATTTTATAAGAGACAAATTATTATTATTATTATATATATGTGCCTTAATTTTAATTTCAATTTATTGAAATCATAAATAATAATAGTAAGATGAAATATTATATTAAGCCTTGTTCATAACTATTTGTCATTAGTCTTTATCCGTCTGCGATTGCGTGGCATGCGGATGATAGGGGTCGTCCTTGTACCACTTTACATACATTGCTGATTGGCAGTCATGTCATGTTACTCTTGATTCATAATATAAACATTAGGAGCATCCAAGGAAATTCAACAGCCACAAGTAATTATCATAAACAACAATCTGTAGTGGACAAACACCAGGCACAAACAGCAGAGGAAGATTACTAGTTCATGTTGTAGAATGTTCTCGAGGAGTCAGACAGGGTTGCCGTTGTGCCTGAGTTGACGTCAGAGTGATCCAAAGTTGCCTTGGGTAGTTGATGTCAAAGTCTGTTTCTGCTTCACCTAGGTCTGTAAAGGGCAGTGTTATTGTGGACGAAATTTTGCACCATGGTTTGGAAGAGAAGTTCTAGGTTATTCCAGTGCACATTTTAGGAAGCATTATATCTGGGTATGCAAATATTTTACCAATGAGTCTTTGATTGTATACCACTTTTTAAATATAGCACCAATTATTCAATTTTCCAAGGAGACGTGTCAAGAAGACCAATTATGTAACTAAGAATTTAAATCCAATAACGAGTTAATTTATATAAACGATCTTGTTACCACTAATCCAAAACCTTCATCCTTTTGTTGTATATTTGTCATCATCCTTTTGTATATTTTCATCTTACTGTAGAACTTCCAACTCGAAAGGAACTGATGGATAAAAAAAAAAGGATGCACTGATTGAATAAAGAAGAAAAGGACAGAAAAACAAAAAGATAACGTAGCCCCTGTAGCATAAAAGAGAAAGAAGAAATTGGAGAGAGTGCCCTTCTTAAATTACGAAAAATGATAAAGAACAAATTATTAAACCTAGTAGTATGACCCAATTGCCAGTAACCAACAAACTCAATGAGTTACACTTCTTTAGTTTATGACTTATACAGATTATGCTTAAATTTACATTCATACAAGATAGAGTAAGAATTATTCAAATAGAACTTCTACTCAGCTCTATTTTTACCATTACTGATAAGTGTTATAAATTTATATTCTCCTTAGTTTATACTACAAAAAATTAGGTACATTTAAACAATGATAGTAAGAAATATTATATTATATTGAGATTTAAAATGGTCAGTTACATATAATAAATATAAACCAATCGTGAAATACACAATAATAATGTGATGATGATGATTATTATTATTATTATTATTATTATTATTAGCAACATTGTCTTTTTTTAGTTCATGTAGGTTGAGAAAAGAAATTACCATATAATGTAATAATATTAAAAACATAGTCATTTATATAAATAGTGATTGTTATAGATAAATCATTCATATAAAAGTAAAATTATTAGACATTTTACAAGATATACAAATTGGAACATTTAATAATTCTTACACATAAATAAATTATTTTAAGAAATTATAGATTAGTGACTTTAAAATATGACAAGTAATGAAGAATAAAAAATAATAATAATTAAATTTCCTGTGCAAGTTCTAACAAGGTTAAAGAGTTAAAACAAATCATATAACTAAAACTAATCTCTCAAAATAATTAAAAATATCATTTAAAGAAAACAACTAAAATAATTATAAAGGCATAAGACGAAAACATCTAAACATGGTATTCCTAACAACGAAAACAACTACTTAAAGTTAAAAAATTATATATTTATATTTTAAATTTATACATTTCATATAAGAATTACTTCACTCTTATTGCTTGAAGAGAATGGATCGTAATAAATTTCAATGTACATACTATTTGTTAAGATAGCATCTGATTGATTAAAAATATGATTATTCGTTTTGTTACAATTTGGTATAATTATATTTAAATTTTAAAACTCAATTTTGTTTATGTGCATATATTTTAAATAAATATTAAATATAATCGTAAAAAATATAAGTTTAACGAATCCAAAATATAGCAGTTAATCTTTTAGATAATTAACTTTGTATTAACCTTTCAAATGAATTCATAGAAAATGGAATTTGGGATGAGAGGAAGAAAAATAGTTCTAAGCCCATAGGTGTTGCTTATATAGGGGTGAAAATGTTAGTGCTTAAATTGAGGCTATGAATATGATGATAGTAATTGAGCATGTTGTGGATCAACAATGGAGTATGAGAGGGTAAGATAGTGTGGTTCAAATTGGTGATTGAGATATTTAAGAATGTGCCCCTTGTTTAATTCTCGACCAAGGTAAGCTAGATTCAGTGTTTGGTGAAATACTCTTCAATATATATGCTTATAGACATCTAAATTTTCAGTTAAATGAGATACGTGTATTCTTTTTCCAATTCGATATTCAAGATAATTATTTAGAAATAGAATATATATATATATATATATATATATATATATATATATATATATAAGGTTTTCGGATGGTAAAATCAATGAGATGACAAACTCTATTAAGTTTGTTTTTTCTTTTAAGAATAACTTTTCCCTTTTTTTCAAAATTAATGATAAATTAGCTTTTTTTTTTAATTTATATAGACAATATATTTATATATTTTAAATATTTTTATTGTTTAAATTATAAAAATAATATACTTTACATAATTTTATACATTTTTAATATATATATATATATATTTAATTTTATAATTTATATTACACAAATTTTAACCACTTAGGAAATTGTTCCTTAGAGTATGAGAAAAGGCCACTTAAATATTTTAATATTTAATTGAAAAAATGTTAAATATAAAAGGTTGGTATTCAAGTTTCACTTTCACTAAACTATCCTATATGTAGAAATAGGTTCTTTATACATTTTTCTATTTTTTCTCTAAACTTCTGAATTCGTTTCTCATCAGATTGACGATCGGAGGTTATCCTAGGCTCATTGCGTTAAATAGATCAAGAGTGCTCAATCGAATTCTTGAACTGAGTAAGTTCAAATTTTGCCCATCTTCTTTAGAGTCAGTTTTAAGTAAAAAAAAAAAATTTTTCTCTTTGATAGTTGGGCTAGCATGTGTCCTTAGGGGCATCAAAATGAGTCTCTGCTAGTATTATAGTCTTATGATTAATCAGAAACTTCGTGGTGGTGCAAGTTAAGTAATATGAGATTGTAGGTTTTTTGAGCTCCCTTAGGTGTCTCTACCTTTATTCAACTAAGGGTAACTGATATATATGAGTAGAGGTGGTATTTTATTTCCAATTCGAACCTTGGATAGAAGACATGAATATGAATGTGATTAAGTCATATGTGTTTAATTTCTTCAGCAAGTTTGATTTGGATGAGTGTTTTTGGATAAGTTGAATTTGTGTTTTGAATGATTGATTCAGTCTTATTTGAATGTTTGTGTTAGAAATTTGGTGCTATGAATTCATATAAACTAGGTTTCATGGGTTGAAGCTAATTAGGTTTATTATAGACATATATGTACCTATTTGGTTGATAAGTTGGTGAAATCTTGAGAGTGAAAATTTGAAAGTGAATACTTAGTGGAAAAGAATTGTTTCATATTAAATGGTCATGTTTAGAGTTAATTAGAAAGTATGTAGATTGAGTTTCATGACTTGTTTTGGGGAGGAAAGAGCTTTTTAGAGAAAATTTATTGATAGTTAAGGAAAATGAGAATTTGAAATTGAAACTGCAAACTGCGTGTCAAATAAGAAAAGTGGATGGTGAATAGATTATGCATGAGATATTCTGAATTATGCAGATGCATTAGGCACATACCAAATGTGTCGGGTGCAATTCGGGAGCAATACTCTCGAGTGTGGCCTACGCCGAGCACTATACTTTGCGTTGGGCGCAATTCAAAAAAGGGTGCTCTCAAGTTGGTTTTGTGTCAAACATATGCTCCTAGGTTTGGTGCAACCCCTGTTTTGAGGTTTTTCACTCATTGTTTTGTTTATATAGGGTTATTATGTTTCCTTAAACTTTTTCTGTTCTTGCTTACTCAATAAATGTTATAACTACATATTTTATGTTAAGTGTGAATTTGATAGTAAGGAATTAAATGCAAATTTAATAAAGAAAATGTAGAGATATCTTGAATAAGTTGGTATGAGCTGGAAATGGGTTGTTTTATGTGAAGTTGTTAATTTATGTGGTTGTGATCAAGGATATAGTATTTTGAGGAAAGAAAATACTCGTGCTTATATCAATTAGGATGTGTTGTTTAATAAGGAGATATTCTGACTTTACTAGTAATGTAATTGAGAATCAAATAGATGAATATTATTAGATAGTAATGAGTATAATTTTTGTTTCGTTTCGTTTTTCTAATGGGTAAAAAAAATTAATTCTCACAATAGATATATCGTGTATAGGTGGCACGATTTTATATGAAAAAAAATCATGTCTCTATTCCACATTTTTAATTTTCAAAAGATGAGACTCTAAGAGTACACTACAATTCAGTGTTAACTTATGGTCTTCTGCAAGTTTTTTTGTAATTTATTAACATGGTTAACTAAAAGTGTTTGTGGACCTAGAAAATTGTGTGACCCATGTGCACAATTTCACTATTAATAGATAAGCTTTGTGAATCACAATTAATTTCACCCATCTAATTTCAATATTATGTTTTGTCAATTACAATTAATTTCACTCAACAAGTCTATCAATTATAATTAATTTCACTCAAAAAGTCTGTCAATTACAATTAATTTCACCCAATTACAATTAATTTCATCCAACATTTCACATCACTTCCCAGGATTTCATTAATACTGATTTTAGTATTGCTTTGCTTTGTCAATTACAACTAATTTCACCCAGTACTCTGTCAATTACGATTAATTTCACCCACAGTTCAATTCCCACAATTCTCAATAAACCTGGTTTCTATTAATATCGAAAATGTGGCATGAGTCCTAAGATTACTACCTAATGTCCATTACAATAAATTAACTAAAATCATGTAAAGGAAGTACGATACTCAAACTTATACTCTCACAATGAGATTATCTCATCTCATCTTTTAAAAAAGATTAAAAGAGTGTGTAATAGGGACATAATGTCTCCATGATAAAGTCGGCTACTTATACACGATTTATCTAATATGACAATTCAAATATTTTTTACCTAAATATACAAAAATTACACTAATTTAAATATTTATATGTTTATAGACATCTAAATTTTCGAAAGACTTATATTCTTTTAATATTATATATATATATATATATATATATATATATATATATATATATATATATATATATATATATATATATATGAAAGGTTTTCGGATGGTATAAGTATGAGATGCCAAACTCTAATAACTTTGTTTTTCTTTTAAGAATAACTTTTCTCTCTTTTCAAAATTAATGATATATTAAATTATCTTTTAATTTTGTATAAACAATATATTTATATATTTTAAATATTTTTATTGTTTAAATGACATAAATAATATGTTTTATACAAATTTATAATATATATAGTTTTATAATTTATATAACACAAATAATATAATATATTTTTATGTAATATTACATAAATTTTATGTTTTTATAATTTTATATAATTTATACAAAAATGTATACTAGGTCAAACTAACTCATTTTATCGCCTCTGATATAAACTAAAAGGTTAGTTAAAAGATATAAAAATATAAAAGATAAACAATAACCAAATATATACACCAAAATAGTTACAAAAATTAATCTTACTATTAATTGCTATATATTAGTGGAATCAAGTCTAGTAAAAACACATAAGCCACAACACTTCTATATCCAAAACTTTTATAATAATAAAAACTAAAAGTATAATTAAAGAAGATCAATATAACTAGTATTATAATGAAAAATAATTCTCCAAACATAAAAAAAAGTAAAACTGCAATAAAATATGTAAAAAAATATTGTGAATAATTTCTTATAGATATAATCTAAAAGTTTAATCAGAGAACATAAAGATATACTAGGTAAAAAGGATAAAAATGTGTAAAAGATATTATAAAAATCAATTTCTATTATTAATATTTAGATTAAAATTTAAAGATAAATTATTAGTAATTTAATTGACGTGATATTCTTGAATATCTAACATGCCAGTCTTATAAAAGGGTCTGACCAAAAGAAAAGTTGGGTGTCAGTCACAGTAAAATAAAAGACTCGGATTTTTCTTTTATTGCTTTTTCATTTCATTTTTTTCCGTATGTTGTCAACACCCCAAGTTTTAGGTATTTTCTTCTTAGATGATGTCATTCTTTGACCATATAAAACATTTTTTCTAAAGTGGTATTTGTTGGTTTGATACAGGTAAACCTCAATCTCATTAGCTTTTCTTGCATTGTGATTTAATTATACATTTATGTTTGTTATAAATTTAATTGCGTGTCTATTAATTATTCTTCTATCTAATTTTCTTTACTGGCATGCTTGGCAAAGGGAGAAACAAAGGGCTTCTCATCTTTCCCTTTTTCTTATGCCAATGAGATAAACACTTTGAAAAGCTACTTTCTTCATTTGCATTCTTAAACAGACCAAATGGATTTATGACATAAGGACAGGGATAGTGGTTGTGTTCATTAAGAAAGACCAATTTAATGATTCTAGATGGCTTTGAGGATGCAATGTTGAAAGCTCATTGAGCTATAAACTACCATTTAGTTTTGTCACAAAACCTCGTTGTCAATTACTGAAATCTCGTAATTTAATTATCTAAACCCAACTTGATAACACAATCAATAAAAAGAAAGATCATATACCAAAAAAATCGTTAAAGAAAGATATATAAAAAGGATGAAAAATAAAGATTTTAGATAACCAACAATTAAGCCGTGTTTGGACTAGTTCTAAATTTTCAGTTTTTGGTTTTCAAAGTCATTTAAAAACAGTATTTTTAAATTGATTTTGACTCAACCAAGATTTAACTACATGAGAATTACTGTACATCCCCTATAATATCTATGTTCAGTTAATTACTAATAAAATATTAATTTCAATAAAATAAACGTTCCTAGGAATAAAAAAGTTTATTTCAATACAATAAGCGTTTACCCGTCCACTACCGTCATATTATTTTGCAGGAAGTGAATTAACCTTGAATGATTAGTGCACTCTTTCAAATTCAGGTTTAAAGAATAATGATTATTTTGAAGGTAAATTGATAATCATTTTTATCACCCTTTAAGCTAAGAATATGTTTGATTATAATTAAAAAGTTACTCATCAATGATCAATTTGCTGGTTAATCTAGAGAGGCTAACAATGAATATCGCTATTACATTTAGGAGCAATGCAGAAAGGATAAAGGGCCAACAACCACCGATGACCAAATTTGAAATTACTGTGATCAGATGCAAAATTTTGTCTCCTTCCATCGTTTTCTTTGGTTGCTTCAGTTATGATTATCACAGAGCAGAAAAACAAGCGCAGAAAAACAGGCACGGTATGGAGTGCACGGGAAATTTACTAGTAGTAACACAGCTACAACTTTCACAGACTTGAACTACTCCCAATGTAACAAAATGAGATGTTCTTTTCGAAGGTTTATGCTTCCAAAAATGTTAAGCACCATCTCAAAGTTGTTCAAGTCAATGTGAATAGATACATTAGAGCTTAGAAAATCATGAGTAAAAATGCATGGCATAACAACAAAGCCTTCTTTCCGAGGTAAACACGCCAGTGATACAAATACTGCCATCAAACTACACTTGTTCCTGGTGTGTGTTCAATGTTGGTCCTGGTGCTATGGCAAACTGCAGACCCCTACGTTGTTCAGATTGAAGAACAAAAGCAACTTGGGTTGCTGCTAGTGCCGCAGCCTCCTGTTTCACCATAACATGAAAACAATGAGACTTTCCTAGAACAGAACAACTAAGTCATCTGCATGCTTTACAGTTTCTCAGCAACATGACCAAGAGATATGAACAAAATGGAAACCCAAAAGCATAATTTGAACAAATACCAACACTAAATTAGAAAAACAAAAACAAAAATGAGTCAGAACTGGGACTGAAACTTACTTGTCTTTGTCGCCTGCGTTGCAAAATACTGATTGCCCAGGCCATGATATAGCAAGGTAAAAGAAAACCAGCAGCTCGAAGCAAGAAAAGCTGCAGAAAATTGTTATTTAATAAGTTAGCGTGGACAACATATTTAGTGCAATACAATTCCTGTATGAACCACTTATCCAAAATGAACAAAAGTTACTGACAGAGAAAAAAGTAGATGGATCATCTTCAGCATCAGCGTCCGTGACCGAAAGTGCATGCCTCAAGAGTAAAAGGGCCATTAACTGAATCAAATAGAATGGATTGGATTAAAATTATGTCCAAGTATTAGCATACTACTGGCATAGTCAATTATGAATGTAAACCCTAAAGATCATAGCAAATCAATTGTAATTGATTTCCTTAATCTTCCAAATAAATATAACAAAAGCTTATACTACTTGCATAGTCAATGTGCATCAAGAGCCCAAAGATCATAGCAAGTACAATGGATTTCCTTAAAATTCCGAACAAAAATGCCTAAAGTTTTATACATGGCCTCTAGAAAATTTATTTATGGTCAAACACATATGACTTAACTCTACAAAACAATTCATGAAAAAGGATTTCGAGATTAATGTGTCTTACAATCAGAGCAACTGAACGACAAAATGCAGCTCCACTGGCATTTGAAGCAGCATATCCATCATATTCAGCTTCTAAGAATTGACGTTCTGCCTCTGCAATTGCCAAGAGTCGGGGGTCACGCAAATCCAATGGCATGCCAGAGATTGTCCAGCCTCCACTGCAAAAAATGATCATAATTCACAAGTGAGAAGAGTTTGAAACACAAAAATGGATCGTTTATACACAAAACCAACAAACTTACAGACTTCCAAAGCAGAAACTTCAAGCTTACCCTATATCAATGGTAGTTTCTTCAGGAGGAGGACGAGGTGGTGGTGCTGTATAACCAGGTTCATACGACTGAGATTACATGAACAAAATTGAAACAAACTCAGTACACAGAAACAACACACAGCATTTGGTTCAATCCAGAGACACCATAGCACAAAACTATTCTTCAATAAAGATTACCAGTTAAAATAACGCATGACCATTACCATAATTTAACCACCATAAAAAATTTAAAAAACTAAAATTCCCCTAGATGAGAAAATCGCATGTAAAAGAACCATACCTTGTGACAAATCTCACAAATTATGTCTCCTTTCTCATTACACCAATGCTGGACGCACTTTCTGTGAGCATACTGCGGAAAAAATCCCAACGGATATCAATTCATCGAGAGAAAGACAGAAACGAAAGTATACATAATACAAAAGAAACCAATGATGCCACACAAACAACATTGTTCCCCATTATTCTTCGCATTCACAGAACCAATATCTTGCCAAACAGATTCATAATACATATTGCCACCAACAAAATTGCTGTGACCTCTCAATAATAAAAAAAACCCAATTGGATCATCATAGCATCATAATCATAATAACATTGTTTGTTTCATAAAAAGACGTCAATTTGAAATTTTTAATATTTAATCGGAATGGATGTGCGTACCTTAAGACTACCGCTGCAGGAGCAGGGGGTTTCTAAATTGTTGACGCTATCCTCTTCTTGGCAAATGCGACACTCCGCCAAGGGCAGCAGCAGCGAGTCCTCGTCGTCGCTGTCGTCCTCGGCCGCCGAGGCGGAGCCGGAGGGGCCCGCCGCGGCCTCATCGACGGGGGTCGAGGGCTCGGGGGCGGGCTGGACCGGGTGCTCCACCACCGGCACGGGCCGCACCAGGCGGTCCACGAACAGCACCAGATGATCGCTCATTGATTTTTTTTATTTTTTTTTCAGAATTAAAAAAAAAAATCAAAAAGGAAAAAAAAGAAGGGAGAGAAAGGGGAAGGAAGCAGAACGGGTTTGAGAAAAACCCCGGGATCGCGAAGTGAATCGGCGGATCCCGAGTAAATGAGGGTATCTGAGACTCGCCGGAGAAAAAGGAGAATTTGTAAGAAAGAGAGAGAGAGGGTTGAGCGAGAAAGGGGGAAGAGAGAGAGAGTGCGTGCGTGTGTCAAATGGCGTTGGGCGAATATACAGGAAGGGGTGTTGCTCATTGTCTTAGCTTTCTCTGTTGTCATTTTTTTTTTTTAATATTTGCAAGTTTGGAACACAGAAAAAGACATTATGGTCTTTTTGAAAAAGATGAGGATATTGTGTTGTCGTTGGCGTCTTGTGTTGCAGCGTATACGACCCGTTCTCCCTGGATCGGGTTCCGGACCCACCACACCGAACATCTTGGGACTTTTCAACCTTCTTCTCTTTATAAAGTAATAATTAAAATTAAATTAATTATTTAAAAAATGTTTATAATTTAATATATATATATATATATATAAATTAATTTTATCTGGTGAATAAATTATATTTTAAAAATTTTATCGAAACTCATCTTGGTCCTACTTTCATGTTTAGTTGACGACAGCTAAACAAACTTTTTTTTTCTTTCTTTCCTTTTCTTATCCTTTTAGTCTTTGCTGTGTCTAATTATTGGATTCGGCATTTTGTTTTTGGAAATTTTATTTTATAATTTTTATCTATTGGTTTAGATTATTCATTGAAAGGTACTGCAAATAGCCGTTACCACGGTCAGATATTTTTGTTTCTCTTCAACAAATTAATTATTTTAAAAAATTAGCACAGCCATACTTAATGGATCTTTTTACATAATAAATTGTGGATAAGATATCAGGAACTTTACTTTCAAAAAAAACTTCAATTAATAATTAATTAATATCTAAATTATGCGAGCATTAGAAAAATATTTTTTAAATAAAATAATATTACAAAGTTTGACTTTGATTCCAACAATGAAAATCTTTCTGTCACAAATGACTAAAATAACTTTTATTGTTACAGTGGCTAAAACAATTTTATAAATGGAATATTTTTCTTTTATTAACCATTTCGTATTTTAAGTGTTCTTATTTTTCAAGCTGAAAAAATATTTTGACATTCAAGTCAAATATTCATAATTAATGAATAGTGTATACATAAAATTGTTAACCTATTTATAACATTTTAATATTTTTTTTATGTAAACTTAGATTAATTCCATTCAAGAATTTTAATATCTTGTTAGTGTCAATTATGTGTCTTAATACTTTATCAGTGTCGATTATGTGTTTTAATATCTTATTAGTGTCGATTATGTGTATAATGTCATTAATTAGCAATTTTACAAGGATATTGACAGAAAAAAACACCATTCTTTATCCTCTGTTTTGGTTTCATGTTGTGTTTTGCTTAATGTAACAGTGAATATATATATTGTCAGTTGGATGCGGAAAAGGAGATTATTACTGGTATTTGGCAGACCTCACAGAAACATATTTTAATGATAAAGAGTCGAACCAAATTGCATGGTGATTAGGTTGAATAAAGGTCATAAGGCGATAAAAGTCTAACTTAATTAGGTTGATTAAACATGAAAAACTTGAATTTGTTTATCTTTTTAGGATTGAAAAAAAATATATGACATTAAAAGACGTACATCATTAGACATGAATTTAATCTAAAAGGTTATATAAGTATAAAGGTTTGTGGATAAAAGTAGAACAAGAACATGAATATAAAATTAAGAAAAACAATACCTCAACTTGGTATTGAATATTATAAAAGTTTAGTTGCCTGGCCAAGTCATCCATGGACTAAAAGCACACTTACAATTGGAGAGCATGGAATAATTACTTGATACAAGAGAAACTATAATGCAAACAAATGAAAACATGATATCAGCAGCAACAGACACCAAAGGGAAGGTGAACTTGACACATGAACTGTTTCCTAGAAGTGTTAGAAAGTTGGGAACTCAACTTGGGACCCACATTTGCCTCTAGGGAACACAGGGCATTCGATGAAGCCAGACCCTGAAGTGTCCACACACAAATAAACTTGGTAAAGCTGGCTGTTACGTGATGCATCCACATTGCACTCAATGTATGGAGTGTACCCAATTGCATCTTTTATAGCGCCCTTGATGCTGCTCAGACTGTAAAACCCTCCATCTGGTTGTATCCCTTTAATCCAAATGCGTGTTTATCAGAGACTCGGTGATAATATACACTAATAAAACCATTGCTATGATATCACAAAATTATATATGCAATTATTGAACCAGTTTTGAACAACAAATAATGTATTACGTACCAGCATTTGTAAGAGCTCGGAGGAGGTTGGCTCTCTGCTTCAGATCTAGAGCTGCTTCAAAATAGTCATGTTGCTTAAGGATTGACTCGGAGCAAGTGCCATGTTTCTCCCATTCGTGGGTCCAGAATTGGACCCCACTACCACTTGGGCATGCTAGAGTGGGCCAATTTCTCTGCAAAGTGCTTGTCAAATCTGATATCTGAAACCATATGTAATTTATTAGATTGGACGAAGCATTACTTATTTAACCTATTGATCAAGTAATGCTTAGAGGACACAGAAGTAAATATTTACTCAAAAGAAGCAAGCAAGTAGAGCAATGTTTCAGTTACAATCTCCAAAAATGCAATTTTACCATCACAACTGTGCTTGTGCATGGCAATAGGGTGAAAAATTAAAGATAATGAAAAAGTAATCCTTGCAACATGGGTAATATTTATTTGTGGATCGAAAATATTCTGAACTAGACCAACGATATTTGTAAATCAGTAAATAATAATAAGCTTGGAAACAAGAGATTGCTGCATGTAACGCCATAAAGATAAAATCAAAGGTGCGTGCAATTGGAGTAGTAGGAAGTACCTGGGATTGCTGAAAACGATTGTTTGGATCACAGTTAGACGGGTAAGAGCCATCTTTGTAATTAGGCCACAGCCCATGAATGCCAAAATCTGCAGCGGGTTTCCCAGTGGTTGGGTAGCAGCAGCTGTTCTGGGTGTCACAGTAAGATCCTGGCCACTGATAAAAAAAAAAAAAAGAAATAGCAGTAAGAAAAAGAATAAAAACCATACCAACCTAATGAATGACCTTCGACAACCTTAAAGAAACAATCTAACCTGCTGAACAAAGTAGTAGAAATCAAAATCCTGTGAAGCACAGAGAATGGCCAAATGCAGAAGCAGCAAAAGCTTCATCGAGTTGGACACTTTAGACCCCATGTTTGCCTCTATTTTTAGCAGTAAACAGAGAAATTTTAATGTGGTTTTTCGGATAATGATTCTTCGGTGGAGGCATGGATTGATGAATTTATAGAGATGTGAAACGGAAGATGAGAAGGTGTGAAAGCTTGGATACATAACGTTCACTGGTTAACTACCTTAATGATTCATAGCATGGTTTACGTGTGCAACTAATCCCACCATAATAGCGACATGTCGGTTGACCCATTTTGTTTCTTTCCATAGTCCTCACACTACCCAATACGATGTATTGGAAAAGGAAGTGTTTAAGTGTGTGTCGAGTGGGATTGCGTGTATTTATTGATTTTTATTTGTTTTATATAGAGATGTTTGTGGCCAATGATAGTACTCAAAGAACTAAATGGGGTTTTTTTTGTTTGGTTTTTGGGAGGGATGGGAAATAGTAATTGGGCAACCAGTACAAAAAGCCCAAAACGGAGGCAGCTGCTTTGGATGCGTTCACATTCGGGACCAAAAGTCAGCTGCCTTTTACATGGGAAACAGGCTTACTAAAAGTCTATATTACACACTTGGTAGGTGACAATTGATTTCCCTTTGTACCTTGTGGTGGTGGTTCATCTTGGAGGTAAATGTTGGTTAATTCATAAGGTAGAACCTTAAAGAATACCATCAATACAAGGCAGTCTGTACTTTATTATTTTCATACATGATTTTTTAAGAATATGTTTGGCATTTTCTTTTAAAATTTAGACATGATATAGAGAAGGTTAGAAAAATGGTGAAAGGTTAAAGTTATTGCAAGATTCAATTTCTCATATCATGATAAGAAATATACTTTAATATTATTTAATTTATTTTTTCAAAAAACTGAGATTGAACATCAACTCATATCTGTACAGTTCACATCAAAATAGAGTTAGTGACAAAAGAAATAGGTTAATAAAAAAGATGAAAAATTTACCTAAACAATTTTAGACAAAGTAACCAACACGATAATTTTTGTTCAAAATCAATTTCATATAAGGCCTCGAAAGATAAAACTTAGATTTTACTCATAAAATTTGTAAGATCGCAAGATGGATCGAATATGGAATATATTATATTTGATTTAAATTTTACATAAGATTGTCAACTAAAATTCTAAAAAATGTATGATTGTGATTTTTTTTTCACTAACTATTCACCTTCTTGAGTAAATAGATTCAGTTGAAACTTAATATTAATTAGAATTAATACAATTAAAATTTTAACATGCTATATGTATTGACAATCTAACACCACTCAATCAAAATTAATACAATTCAAATTAAAAATAAATTCCAAACCTAATTAACAATTTATAGTCTTTTCTGATATACTTTTTATCTTCTTGTTGAATATTAGTTTCAATCTCAACTGAAATAAACCACCCTAATTAAAATTCAAAACAAATTTTAAACTTAATTAAGAATTAAGAGTATTTTTTAATGTATAATTCATATTCTTAATTGAATAACGAGTTTCAATTTCAATTAAAATAAAATAAAAAAAATCACTCTTAACCTGCATCTCTTTTTATTTCTTTGTAATATCTCTCAAATATTTTTTTTTTATTTCTTAGCAGATAAAATAATGTGATATATATATATATATATTAAAAAGTAAAATTTATTAGATTCATGTTATAATTTCATGATTTACGGTTTTATAAACTGTTACCCATAATTTCAAATTTAACTACTTTGGATATAAACCTTTTCTAACCCTTTTTATGGAGTTTGGTTATGCTTGTTTTTCATATATTCCACAAGTTTAAGTGTGACGAAATTTTGAGAATTATAAGAATTTTTGTAAGTTAAAATTTAATGTCAAAAGCTTACAAAGTATATCTTTCTTTAAGTGAAAATATTTTATAACTAGACATGTGCATTTTAAATGAAGATTAGAAATATACACATGTAATCTTTCAACAATATTGAAGATGATAAACTGAGAAACAAACAACAAGCAGTGTCAAATCAATTAGAAGATGAAACTTCAATTAAGGGCACAAGATTGTTATCAGACATTTATGAAATATGTAATGTAACAATATCTGAACCGGTTAACTATAAGGAAACAATAAAGAATTGTTTGGATCGGTGTTTAAAAAGCAAAGAAGAGCGCCGAAAGTTAAAAAATCAATGAATAAAATATTAATTAATTACGGAGAACAGAGAGGGTTAATATTCTTTCTTGGCACATAGGTGAGATTCGCAAATAAAATGTACAGTATATAATAAAATTATAAAAGAATGATAATATATTAATAATAATTTTATAAAAATAATAATAAATCAATGTTAAAAAGCTGAAAATAATAATGAAATTTTAAATAATACTTATAATAATAAAAATAATAAAATTTAAAATGATAATAAAAATATATTTATAAAATAACAATATTAATAATAACAATTATCTAATTTTTTTATTTTAATTTTAATTTTAAAATAATAAATAATTTTATAATTTCATCAATTAAAATAATAATAATTTATTAATCACACCTAATAAATCAATTATATTAATCTTAAATTAATTTTAATTATAATTTTATCTATTAAAAAATATTTTATTAACTATATCTATCAATTTACTCACAAACTTTTATAATTTTTTTTTTCTTTTTTCACTATCTTTTTCTTAATTTAAACAATCAAACTTTTTACACACTTTCATCTAAAATCAACTCAAATAGACTCTCTCAAATTCACTCTTTAATCCAAACAAACCATAAAAGACCTAAACTGGAGAAAAACAATGAAAAAAATGATGTTAATGATCCAAACAAAAACATGTTTTCAACAAAAAGTAAAAAAGTCATTGGGATGAAATGAGATTTTAGGATAGACTTAATGTATATTTCTTAATCAACAAATATGAAGTCAAACTTACTCTTAAAATATATTGTTAAAATATATGTGATAACTTTTTGTGTTGATTATTTTGACACTTTTACTCGTGTGTTTATATTAGATATAATTAAATTGGTCCTAATTGTTACTTCTAAAAAGGCTTAAAAGTATTGTTGTTAGATATAAAATCATGAATTTTAAATAGTGTTTCACGAGAAGAAAAATATGTTGAGAAAATCTGATAAATTTGTTAAACATTAAACTTGTGAAGTCATGTCTAGATTAATATTGAAATTTATTTTGTTGACAATTTGAAATAATTTGTTAAGTAATTTACAATTATAGATTAAGAAAGGTACAATTAAGAAATTTAAAAACAAAATGCTATATTACATCTGTCAAGGTAAAAATTAATGTAAAAGAGTGATATATTATATTAATTCTCAAATCATGTAATATATTGCATCGGATAAAGAAAAAGACATATTACATCGAGACAATAACCGATGTAATAATCTCTCTTTTACATTATTTTATATAATATACACAATTTTATATTATTATATAAGACATATTACATTAGCATAATAATTGATGTAATATATTTTTTTTTTAACCTTTAACACCTATCAGTAGATGATAAACCTTCTTTTAGAGCCTTTGTATGCAACAAACAAATACTTTTTTATATGTTGTAGAAGAAATGTTTTTATCATGGAGTAGCAATTTGTCTTAAACGTCTAATGGGTCACATACGTCTTTTCCTTACTTTGTTTATACATTTTTTTTAGGTATTGTTTTTATTTTTGGGGTTTATAGTTTGAAGCTGTTTACACTCCTTGTACCTTTGTACCTTTGATTTTAAGTGATTGTGAACAAGATAAAGTTTTTGTTGCTCTATTTTTTTTTTCGCCCTGTTCATATTCTCTCTTGCTATTTATATTTTATTGTGAATGCCAACAATAAGTTCCTCCTTACAAATTTCTAGATACTCAACTCAAAAATATATACAAGCTAATAGACTCACACAAGTAGCAATGAAAATAAAATTGTATCAAACCACAATAAAAATATCCAAGCATGTTAGAAACATATAATTGAAAGAAATATTTATCCAGACATAATTAAAAAAATCCAAACAAAATATTAAGAGTAAAAAAGGAATTTATTTATCTATTATTCATTCAACCAATCTACTGTTGAAAATATATAGATCAAATTTATCGTTTAATTTTATGGATACTTAATGATTCATCAATTATATTTTAAAATTCAACGATTACTTAAGTCATTAAAATTAATTCAATCTATATTTTGCATTTATTTTTTAAAATGTTCCGAAAACATATTTTTTAAGAATTTAAAAATATTTTTGAATTATTTCAAAAATTATATTTTAAAATATATATTTTTAGAAATTATTTTTATAAACACATTTTAATAAGTTGATGATCTTGAAGTGTGAGTCCAACTAGGATGTAAAGATTGAATAATGATACCTACTATATAAGTTTACTAAAAAATTAATTTAAATCCAAACCTTAATACATAGAAGGAATACTTAACCACTCTCCATCTAATATTTAGCTATTTCTCTCATTTTGCTTTTCCTCATTTAATATCTTTAATTTATTTTCTCACTTAATTTGTTTCTTTCAAGCTATCACCAGTTTTAATTTTCCAAAAACTCGAACCTATTCCTATTCCACTCGAATTAGGGTGTATTTGTATACTTTAATTTTTTAACCATAAGTATAATTTTGGCCCTTTTATTTTGTTTCTGCATTTAGTTCCTAATTTTAGAAAATATGAAATCTTAATTTTTATTTTTGTGCGTGTTTATTTCTTTTATTTTACTTAGTTAAATTATCTTTTATACTACCTATGTTATATTTAAATTAAATTGTATGCAAAATTGAATGTTATAGTAACAAAGATCAATAATTGAAATATTTTTAGTGGAACAAAACGTTGAACTTGATTCATGGATCGGAGCCTACCACACCTAACCGGTAAGGTTAGATTGTTATTGATTGCAGCTAAAGGACAAAAACATGTGTCTTGCCAACTACAGTGTAATAATAAGGTTTGGCTATTTCCTCAATCAATGTACAAGTCATGATCATGTGCCATTGTCCATGGCATGCAATCAAAATTTAAATCAAACCCTTCATTTCATAGAATCAAGCAACTTGTATAGAAGTTATGTAAAATGGTGCTGATGGTAGAAATTTGTTTTCTGCACAAAAATCATTCTAAACACTTTATTAAATGATTTTTATATGATCATTCTAACCAATAAATATATTTTATTGGAGACTTAGATTCAAAATCAGTTCTGAGGTTTAACTTGAAAAAAAGTATATGAAATTAAGGGTTGTATTAAATCTTAATCAAGGTTTTGATCGGTGTGTAATTCTTACGATTTAGAGTCTAAAATCAAACCCACAACAATTTTTCATCTTGTCTGTTTTAATAATAAGAAAAACGTAACATTTATAACAAATTTAAATAGAGAAACATCATGATGAATTGCCATTGAATTATAAAGTAAGATATGGAAAGAAAAAAAAATCAAAGTTCGGGAAGAAATATAAGAAAAAAGAACTTTTAATAGACATAAACCAGAAGGTTAGGTTGGGTAGCCAATTTCATGTAATTAAATTTATATGTATAAAGTTTTATATAAAATATTCAAAATATTTTTAATTATATTAATTATTTCTTAAACTATTAATAGATACTTATATTTAAATTGATAAACTAAATATTTTCTTTTCTAAAAATACTTATGATAAGAAACATCTTAAAACCTCACAATACCTAAAAAAAAAAAAAAAAAAAAAAAAAAAAAAAAAAAAAA
>Ga0209700_104076_pt1 | contig 26938 bp, 16 predicted proteins | sample SiratroredBW_FD_187528 | JGI IMG/M metagenome (GOLD analysis project Ga0209700, IMG submission 187528) | Root nodule microbial communities of legume samples collected from California, USA - Siratro red BW (SPAdes) (version 2) | ecosystem: Host-associated > Plants > Roots > Nodule | place: USA... | reverse complement strand
AAAAAAAAAAAAAAAAAAAAAAAAAAAAAAATAAAAAAAAAAAAAAAAAAAAAAAACATAAATAGAAGACGCAACAGAACTCTTTAAAATAAGTGCTTTTGATACAATCACAGAAAAAGCAAAACCAATGACAAAGAGAGTGCAAGGCATAGAAAAAATAGAACAACGATGATGAATCTAAAACAGAGATATACAGAGCAAAGACAAGAAAAAAGAATAACAGAACAGAAAAGAGAATGAAGAGGGATAACAATAAAGAACCCAGATATATATATATATATATATATATATATATATATTATTCACTTAAACAAAAAGAAAAAAGAAAAAAATAATTATTAACTCCAAAAGTCAAATCATCTAATAAGAATAAAGCCCGTTAGACGATCAAACATGGAACGTCTAACCAATAAATTAAAACAGCCATCTAATAGGAAAAAAATCATTAAATGATGAGACATATACAGTCTGCAAAAACAAAACTATTTGTTTATCAAATCCTTTACTTATAGAAGCATGTTCTTTACATGGTTAGAAAGTGTTCAAAATTGTCTGCATCATGTCAACATCAAATTTATCCATATTCAATTATGAAACATTTTAAACTGATGCATACATTCGCTATTGTTGATATGGGAACATTCGCTATTGTTGATATTGGAACGACCACTTTAGTGTCAGACATATATATATTGTGTTATATGTTGTTGAACAATAATTGTCTATTTGTGCTTTCTCCATAGGATGTAACCACTTATTCAATTATAAAATATAACAAAATAATGTAACCACTTAGTTCATAAACAATAAAATTATATATAAACTTTCATTATTATTATTATTATTATTATTGTATAATTCATTAATAATCAGCTATTAATAAACTCAGTCTCTAGAAAAATTTATATCCCCTGTCCCACTTGTCTTGTAGAGACTCCTTAGTCCAATAGACATCTGCGATAAAAAGAAAAAAAAAAGGATATAAAAGAATCTCACTTTATCTCCCCAAATCTTATAAGTACATATTATATATTAGAACAAATTCACATATTATATATTATGGTACAATTTTCAAATCTATCACCCTCATTTCAGAAGGCTCTACTTCTCGAAATTTCATAGGTTGGAGTTATTAAGATGAAAATTGGCCAATGTTCAACAAGTTTTGAAACCGAACTTGAGATATCATAAAGATCCCTTTGTGATGAACATTCATGATATCAGAAAGATCAATGTAATTTGTTCTTAAATTCTGCTATTCCCAGATTAAAACACATAACAAGTGAGGTATTGGTCAGAAAAGTATAAATGATTGGAAGTTGGACAGCCACTGAAAAGACGATTAAACCAAAATCATTGCCGATATCGTTACAAAATTACAAAGCAACAGATGACATGAATAAGAACTTGCAACAAAAGCAAGCACAAATATCTTGTAACAAATGAAAGTTAACAACTCCTGGCTCTAACAGACAGAACCACAACCCCTAATAAAAGCTCAGAAAACATTTGTGTCTGTTTAGTTCTTCAATCTCAAGCAATCTGGACCTGAATAGTCCTTGGCTTCTTAGGCTCGGGAGGAGGCAATTTCTGCACCGTAACACTGAGCACCCCATCTTGACACACAGCAGAGATTGCATCAGTGTTCGCATTTTCTGGTAACACAAACTTCCGCATCAATTTCCCCATCCTTCTTTCCACTCTCAGATAATTTACCCCTTCTTTTTCTTCTTCTCTCTTCCTCTCCCCGCTAATCAAAAGCACGTTATCATCTTCAATTTGAACCTTTATGTCACCAGATTTCAAACCTGGCATATCGATCAGAAACACGTAGGAATTTGGGTATTCCTTCACATCCGCAGGCGTTGCAGCCATCGCCTTCGCGTCTCGCACGAATGCCTGTGTGGGAGCATTGTGCGTCTTGCCCCCTGAACCATCCTCCGACATGTCCATCATGCGGTGCAGCGTGTGGAACAAGGGAGACTCCAAACCCATCACTCTCAAATCCATTGGATATGAAAATACGAAGACTGCTCAAGTATTCGTTTGTTTTCTCAGATTTTGTTCTGCTTACGTTTCGTCACAGAGAGGATATGGAAATGGCTATTTATAAGGACATAGATTATTCGAGAAAGAAATCGAAGTTTCTAAAGAAGATAAAAGTGTGCTGTGGAATCTTTGTCTAAATTCTAGTAGCTTCGGTTATTTACATCTTCCGAGGTTCTTAGCCGTCTACAATGTTCTAGAATTTTGTGGTTGTCATGTAACCGAGAAAAGTTTTTTTTTTCTCCAGACTTTTGTCATTTAAAATTTACAGGGTTTGAAAAGTTGTAACTATAACAGGCAATTATTTTCATTTTGTGATTTAAATTGGATCAGTTATTATATTATTGTCTTTCTTTAATTATTTTTAAGAATCAACATCTTTTTTTAATATGTAAATTTTATTGATTAGGGTAAGACTAAAACAAAATCAAATTTGTTTGTAAAATTTGTTATTATGGAAAAATAATTTTTTGTAATATTAAAACAATATTTGATAAGTTAAAATTATATTTTATAGGACATATTATTCCTTGATGCTAATATTAAAATAATGGTTAATTTCTGGATCGGAAATCCTGCGCATAACCTTTTTGAATCTGTCGGTATTTGTGCTTTTCAGAGAAAAAGGATATATCTTTTCATCCTTGACAATTGTTATTGACTTTCAAACTCATAATAATATACTTTTTATAGTGTTAAACTTATGCAAGTTAATATTTTAACTCTGTGAAAGTAATCTTCTAAATTTACTTTTTAACATATTTTCCAAAGTTTTAAAGTATTTTAATTGTTGTCCATTCAAAAAGTAATTTTAAAAAGTATTAAAAGTTGAATACATCCTGAAAATAGGAAATATTAAAATTTCAATTCCTTCAAAAAAAAAAATCTTTTATGAAAGTATATTACCATTTTTGCATGAAAGTACTTACAGGAAGCTAATTATGTTATATTTATTTTTATTTACATATTGTTTACGAAGACGAACTTAAAGAAAGTCATCTCGTTTATATCCGTGGATGTGCGATAAAATGAGAGTGAAGATTTATGGAGAAAGGAATATGAGATTAAAGAGAAAAGTCATATGGATAATTGCCAAATTATTCTTGCTTTAACTGCGCATTTCAACGTAGCCTTACTTTCATTGTGCAAGTGAATGAGTATTGAAAAAAAATACATACATATATGGGAATATACATAATGAATTATCCATGATTTTTTTTAATGTCAAACTGCATTATTCTGATAAAATTTATTTTCTTTTTGATTTCAATTGTTTCTTTTTATATTATTTTAAACAACTGCGTTTTGTTTCAAGTACATTTGAGGGTGAGAAAGTAGAGTTTATGCTATAAAATTTGACCAATTGGTACTAAAACATAATCCTAATATTTCAAATGGTAGTTGATGTTGGTACGTTATTTACTGATTAATCATGATAAAGGTTAATAAACTTGAGGTTAAGAAAGTAGAGTTTATGCTATAAAATTTGGCCAATTGGTACTAAAATATAATCCTAATGTTTCAAATGGTGGTTGATATTGGTACGTTGTTTGCTGATTAATCATGATAAAGGTTAATAATCTTGCTATAGTGAGAATAACTAAAAAACTTATCTTGATACACTAGATGCAAGATATTAACTACCTCTTATTCGTAAAAAAATATCTTAAAAAAAATAAGTACAAAATATATATTAGAAATCATTTTCAACTTGTCTCAAAAGGGATACATGATACATATTTATAATAATAGAAGGTGAAGAAGCTTTTCTAACTTTTTCATATAGGACTTCTAAGATATCCTAATTTTGGCATCTAGACATGCTCTTGTATTATTCTCTTTAGATTGAAAAAAACTCATTGTTTTTTTTTTTGTAATATCTTTGTCTTTTTCATAATAAGGTTGGATATGTTTTTTAAATGACAAAATAAAAGTAAGATACGAAAAAGAATAAAACAAACTTTTTTATAAACAAACTTTTAAAAATAAAAATATTAGATTTAAAATAATTTTACAATTAATTAAAAAAAACATAACATTTTCAAAAATAATAAAAACATTTATTTTTTTAGAAAAAAATAAAACGTAAAAAAATTTCAATAAAATTTTAACAATAAACAAATATAAACTTTTCTTTAAAAAAATAAGATTAAATGAAATTTTAAAAAATAAAAAATATTAAACATTATTAATCAATTTTTAAAATTAGAACTACGTTATCTTTGATTTTCTTATAAAAATATGAAAGATCAAGGTTTCCTTTCAAAATACATCAAGGTCAATCCTTGGGTTCAAAAAATAAAAAAAATAAAAAATTGTCTTTGTTTTTATTTTGTTTGTTTATTGTTTATTCTTTATATGTTTTTTTTATAAATATATATTTATTCTTATTTGCTGTAATTACTATTTTTGGAAGAAATAACATTTTCTAAAACCACATTTATTTTTATTCATTTAATTAAAAGTACCGAATAACATTTTGTAAAACCACACTTATTTCTATTCATTTAATTAAAGGTACCGTCTTAAGACGGACGTTGTGGGAGTGCTGACACCTTCCCCACACGTAATCGACTCCCGAATCTTGAATTTGGTGTGTAGACATTTTTATTTTTGATTTTTCTATAATTTTCCCATAAAAAGCTATAGTGACGACTCCATTTAAATATTTTTAAAAGTAAATTTGTAATCGCTCCGTGATGATTTCGGTTGACAACTCCATAAGTTTTGGAAAGCTTAATGTTGTAAGTGTTATCATTAATGCGACTTTAAATGGACCATCTACCCTTGAAGACAACTTACCATGAGACTAAGGAAATCATTCCTTTCTTAAATGAACCCTAACCAAGTCTACTTCTTTGAAAATGACTAATCTTCTATGCTTTTTTAGCTTGGTTTTGATATCAATGCTTTATTCTCTTCACAGACCACCAGAAGATACATGAATTTTGACTCTAGACGAGATTGAGATCTTTCTTTGTCATGTATGACGACCCAACTTACTTCTCTTGGTTGTCATCATTGTGTCTCAATAGAGTTAATAAAATCTTAATATCATTCTTAATAAAAGAATTAAGAATTCTTGCACCCATCATAGATAACTTGACGATCATATTGCTAAGGTCCTCCTCGCAACAAATGACACACGTCCATTGGAATGACATCACACCATACTTCATCCTGGTATTTACTCCCAATAGATAACTGAATACGAAACTCTTCTTCAATCTCAAGACCAATTTCTTCTTCCTCTGCATGTTTATTGGTTGGTTCTTTATTGATATCTTCCTCGATTAGAGTGACAACTCTTCAATTTGGACAATCAACAACAATATGTTTGAATCCTTGACACTTGAAACACCTCCTGCTAGACTCGAAAGAACACGACGAGCCATGATTTTTATTATTTTGTAGAATAACTCATCTTTGTTTTAAGAGATTACTCACAACTCTTTCTTTGGGGAAGCAATTATTCTTCCTTTGGATCATTTGCTTTTCAACCTTCAAGGCTAGTCTTATCACATCATCTAGCATTCAAAACGGTTGTAATTGCAATCCCTTCACTAAGTCCTCTAAGATCACATGGAACTGTTTGATCTTCAGACTCTTGAATATTACACTTCATAAGAAACTCTTCAAATTTCAATGTATACTCTTCAATAGTAAGCGAATTTTGTTTTAAATTGTAAAACTTGATAAAGATATTCTGGAAGGAACTCGATAAAGACCTCTTAAGTTCACCACGTATTTTATCTCATGTCTTTATCTTGATTTGACCTTCTCTTTCTCGTTATCACTTTCAATTCTCTCACCATATTGAAATATGCTTCTTCAACTTGATGGCTACAAGCTTCACACACTTATCATCTAGAACGTCTTTTAACTCTAACACCCTATCCACTATATAACCAACAAAATTATCTGATTAGAATCTCTTTTTAAATCCAAGCATCGCAATTTTAAATCCCAAGTCTTAAGCTTGATAATCTCTAATACTCCTCCGTTATATTTAGTCGAGTAAAAAAAAAACGATAAATTATGAAAAAGATTTGTATTATCCTTTTCATTATCATTCGTTCTATCATTTTATTGAACAACTTTATATCTTACAAATTACTCTTATAATACTTAAGAAGATAACTCTTTTAATTTTATCTCTTAAACACTTGTACGCTTTGATATCATGCAAATTCATGCATACCAACCTCGTATCAGAAAAATATTAAAAAAATACCTTTTCAAATATCAATAAAAACATTTTTTCAAAAGAAGAAAAAAAATCTTAATGTAATTTTTATATTTATAATATGTTTTGCTTTGTTCAAAATTCTAAAAATAACATATTCAATTATAAAATATAACAAAATAATGTAACAACTTAAGTTCATAAATAAAAATAATAACATTATATATACTCAGCTCATTAATAATAAGCTATTGATAAACTCAGTCCCTAGAAAATTTTATATCCCCTGTCTCTCTTATCTTATAGATTCCCTTAATCCAATAGACATCTGTGAAAAAAAAAAATATAAAAGAATCCCACTTCTACGACTCGAAATTTGATGATGAAAGCTTTTGAATGGTTGGAATTATTAAGATGAAATTTGGCCAATGTTAAACAAGTTTTTGAAACCGAACTTGGACACTATAAAGATCCGTTTGTGATGCACATTCATGATATCAGAAAGATCAACGTAACTTGTTCTTAAATTGAAAAGTATAAAAAATTGGAAGTTCGACACCAACTGAAAAGATGATTAAACCAAAATCATTGCTGATATTATCACAAAAATTACAAGGCAACAAATGAGATTAATAAGAACTTGCAACAAAAGCAAGCACAAATATCTTGTAACAAGTGAAAGTTAACAACTCTTGGCTCTAATAGACACAACCACGACCCCTAATAAACTCATTCAACATTTATCCGATTAGTTCTTCATCTCAAGCAATCTGGACCTGAATAGTCCTTGGCTTCTTAGGCTCGGGAGGAGGCAATTTCTGCACCGTAACACTGAGCACCCCGTCTTGACACACGGCAGAAATTGCATCAGTGTTCGCATTTTCTGGTAACACAAACTTCCGCATCAATTTCCCCATCCTTCTTTCCACTCTCAGATATTTTGCCCCTTCTTTTTCTTCTTCTCTCTTTCTCTCCCCGCTAATCAAAAGCACATTATCATCTTCAATTTGAACCTTTATGTCACCAGATTTCAAGCCTGGCATATCGATCAGGAACACGTAGGAATTTGGGTATTCCTTCACATCCGCAGGTGTTGCAGCCATCGCCTTCGCATCTCGCACGTATGCCTGTGTGGGAGCATTGTGCGTCTTGTCCCCTGAACCATCCTCCGACATGTCCATCATGCGGTGCAGCGTGTGGAACAAGGGAGACTCCAAACCCATCACTCTCAAATCCATCCTTTTCTGGATATGAAAATACGAAGATTGCTCAAGTATTCGTTTGTTTTCTCAGATTTTGTTCTGCTTACGTTTCGTCAGAGAGGATATGGAAATGGCTATTTATAAGGACATAGATTATTCGAGAAAGAAATCGAAGTTTCTGAAGAGGATAAAAGTGTGCTGTGGAATCTTTGTCTAAAATTCTAGTAGCTTCGGTTATGTACAGCTTCTTCCGAGGTTCTTAGCCGTCTACAATGTTCTAGAATGTTTTTGTCGTCATGTAACCAAGACTGATCTTTTCTTTTCTTTTTTTATTATTAGACTTTTGTCATTTAAAATTTATACGGTTTAGACAATTATTTCTATTTTGGGATTTAAATTCGATCAATTATTATATTATTGTTTTTCCTTCACTTTTTTAAGAATCAACATCTTTTTTTCAATATGTAAATGCAATTTTATTAATAAGGGTAAGACTACAATCAAATTTGGTAGTAAAATTTGTCGTTATGGAATTTTTTTTTTTGTAATATTAAAATAAAATTTGATAAGTTAAAATTATATTTTTTATAGGACATGACTGTAATATTAAAATAATGGTTGATTTCTGGATATCCTGACTCGTTGTCTTTCGGGATCTGTCGTTATTTGGACTCATGAAAAAAGGTTATATGTTTTCAACCTTGACAATTGTTATTAACTTTCCAAACTCATAATAATATACTTTGTATATTGTTAAACCCATACAAGTTAATATTTTAACTCTATGTGGAAAGTAATGTTCTAAATTTACTTTTTAACATATTTTCCAAAGTTTTGAAAGTATTACAAATTTTATCTATTCTAAAAGTAATTTAAAAAGGGTTAAAAGTTAAACACATTCTAAAATTAAGGCATATTAAAATTTCAATTCCCTTAAAAACATATTTTATGAATGTATTACCATGTTTGCATATTCCGAAAATACTTTCTAAAAACTAATATAAAGAAAAGAAGAGGCAATTATTTTTATGTTATATTTAACTTTTTCATATATTATTTAAGAATTTGAAGGAGGATCTCATTTATATTTGTGGATATGTGATGAAATGAGAGTAAAAGGAGAAAGGGGTATGAAAGTTCCTTGGGAAAGAGATTAGAGAGGAAAGCTACGTTAGTCATTTAAAGTGATAAAAACTATCCTTGTTTTCATTGTGTATTTCAGAAAAATCTTACTTTCATTGTGCAAGTGAGTGAATGTTGAAAAAGAAATACATGAAGAATTGATTATGAAAGTGTATATAATTAATTATATTTTTTTAAAATCAAACTATATTATTTGGACAATACTTTTTTTGTTTTCATAGTTATGGTCGTCCCATGTGTGTTGCCATTGCATTCTTGATCATTATTTCATGGTCACAATCACATTCGAAATGGTCATTAATCTTTATTCATCATTGTTGTTCTACAACATCATCGCTATCATCTCTATTATAAATGTCCACATCGCCTCTGCTGCATTATGGTGCACCATATTCGTAATAATCGTGTTTTATAAAGCCTTTTTGTTGTTGATATAATATTAGAAATGTTTCATTTACTCTTATCTACAATAATTTTTTATCTACAATAATTTTTTATTTTAATTGAAGATGAAAATGAAAAAAAGAAGATTAAATTAGGTTTTTAAATTCTATATTTTAATTATAAAAAAATTCTATTTTATAAATTTATGTTTTTTAAAATATTAGATTTAACTGACGACATCTTCTTAACTACTTTATTTAATTATATTGCTATTTTATTTATATTTTTTAACTATATTATTGAAATATTAAATTAATATATTATTTGTATATATTATTATTTTTTATCTGAAATAAACTCACAATTTATAAGTCAAGTCTATCAGTAGAGAACTCTCACAAGTTTAGAAAGAGTTTCGAATTTGATAATCTTATTTTTTATAATTATTTTTAAATTTTTTAAAAATTAAAAAAATATATATGTTTTTATTATTTTTAAACTAAATACGATTGCTAATTGTTAATTGAATGTCAAATATACCATATTAGTAGTGTTGTTAGGATATATGAAAGCCACATAAAATATATGAGTACAATGTTACTATCACTTATTTTTATTTCGTACTCCTTCAATAGAGAGTCCTATATGTGATCCTTATAAACAAATAATTTTACATGATCATTTTTTCAGCCCCGTGAAACAATAAACAAGAAAGAACACAAGATATGATAAAAAAGAGTGAAAGAAAAGACAACAAAAAAAACAGAAAACGCAACAAAACTCCTTAAAAAAAAAATCTTCGATACCATCATAAAAGAAAAAGCTAAACCAATAGCTAGAAAAAAAAAAAAAAAAAAAAAAAAAAAAACAAAAAAAAAAAAAAAAAAAAAAAAAAAAAAAAAAAAAAAAAAAACAAAAAAAAAAAAAAAAAAAAAAAAAAAAAAAGCAAATACCAATGGCAAGGAAGGCGCATAGAAGAAAAACAATCCTAAAACAGAAATTAACAAAACAAGACAAACAGAAGAAGAGAAAAAAGAGAATGAGAAGAAAAAAAAATAGAATAAAAAACAAATAAAAACGAGGAAAAAAACAATTTATAACACTAACAACGAGACCATAACGATCGTACATAGAACGTCTAACCTATAGATCAAGACGACCACCTAAAACACCAAAATGACCTCTTACAGAAAAAACCATTAAAGGATGATACATATACCATCTACTATAAAAAGAAAAGTAATAAATAAATAAAAGTAAAACTTTGTTTATCAAATCCTTTATTATATGTATTAGATGATTTTCAAAGACTGTATCTTTTACAATAATATTGACTCTATACTATGGTAGAATGATGTATCAACAATCTATCAACCCAAAAAATGGATGATGAATGCTATTTTCAAGCATGATACCTAGTTACACACTAGAAGCCTGTACTTTACATGGTTAGAAAGTGTTCAAAATTGTCAATAGCATGTCAAGAACAAAGACAAATTTATCCATATTTACCATATTCAATTATGAAACATTTTTTACATTTTAAACCGATGTATGCATTCGCTATTGTTGATACAGGTATTAAACGATCACTACAATTAGACATACCTATATATATTGTGTTATATGTTAGACACGTGTTATAAAAAAATATAAAAGAATTCCACTTTATCTCCCTCAAATCTGATAATCTCGTAAGTACAAACTATATATTAGAATAACTTTACATATTATATATTACGCAACAATTTTGAAATCTATCACAGAAGGCTCTGCTACTCGAAACTTCATGATAAAGCTTTAGATAGGTTGGAAGATATTATGATGAAAATTGGCGATTGTTAAACAAGATTTTGGTACGGGATATTATAAAGATCCGTTTGTGACGAACATTCATGATATGAAAAACATCAATATAATTTGTTTATTCTAAAATTGTGCTATTCCCTGATTAAAAGACATAACAAGGGAGGGATTTCGTCAGAAAAGATAAAAATCTAGAAATTGGACAGCAACTGAAAAGATGATTAAACCCAAACCATTGCTGATATTATCACAAAACAAAGCAGCAAATGACATTAACACAAACTTGTAACCAAATTAAGCACAAACATCTTGTAACAAGTGAAAGTTAACTCTTGGCTCGAACAGACACAACCCCTAGTAAAAGCTCAAACAACATTTATCTATTTAGTTCTTCAATCTCAGGCAACCTGGACCTGAATAGTCCTTGGCTTTTTAGGCTCAGGAGGAGGCAATTTCTGCACCGTAACACTAAGCACCCCATCTTGACACACAGCAGAGATTGCGTCAGTGTTGGCATTTTCAGGTAACACAAACTTCCTCATGAACTTCCCCATCCTTCTTTCCACTCTCACATACTTTACCCCTTCTCTTTCTTCTTCTCTCTTTCTCTCGCCGCTAATCACAAGCACGTTATCCTCTTCAATTTGAACCTTTATGTCACCAGATTTCAAGCCTGGCATATCAATCAGGAACACGTACGAATTTGGATACTCCTTCACATCCGCAGGTGTTGCAGCCATCGCCTTCGCGTCTCGCACGTATGCCTGTGTCGGAGCATTGTGTGTCTTGTCCCCTGAACCATCCTCCGACATCTCCATCATGCGGTGCAGCGTGTGGAACAAGGGAGACTCCAAACCCATTACTCTGAAATCCATCACTTTCTGAATATCAAAATATGAAGATTGCTCAAATTCGTTTGGTTCTGCTTACGTTTCTGTGGCAGAGAGGATAGGGAAATGGCTTTTATAAGGGGGAAATAGATTATTCGAGAAAGAAATCGAAGTTTCTGAAGTTCATAAAGTCTTTCTTTAAATTCTAGTAGCTTCGGCTATGAACATCTTCCGAGGTTCTTATCCGTCTACAATGTTCTAGAATTTTGTTGTCGACATGTAACCAAAGACTGAATCTTGTCGTTTTTTTTTCTAAGTTTTAAGGTTTGAAATTTTGTAATTAAAACGGACAATTATTTCTATTTTGTGATTTTAATTGGGTTAATTATTATATTATTGTCTTTCTTTAATTTTTCTGAGAATCAACAGTTTTTTTAATATGCAAATGCAATTTTGTTAACTAGGGTACGGCTATAACATAATCAAATTTGGCTGTAAAATTTGTTGTTATGGGAAAATAAATTTTTGAAATAATAATGTTACATAACTTAAAATTATTTTTTATAGGCAGGTTATTTCTTAATTGTAACATTAAAATAATAGTTAATTTCTGGATCATAAATCCTGATCCATTATGTTCTTTGGATCTATCAATAATTGGGCTTGTCTTAAGAGAATATGTGGACGCATTCTTTCTGCACCGCAATTTTTTATAAAATACCGCGAATACCTTTTTTCAATTGTAGCGTTTGAAAAATAATTTTTATATTCTAAATTATATATATATAAATATATATATATATATATATATATATATATATATTTTAAATTCCGATTTATACAATCGAATAAAGTTTTACATTGTAGATCGAGTAATTTAGAATAAAATTTTTATATTATAGTCTTTTATTTTAGATTATATAATCTGAAATATAATTATTTTGTATTTTACGAATATAATTGTTTTTATATTCTGAATTACATAATTCAAAATATAATATTTTTATTTTTTTAATTATGTAATTTAAAAAAAATAAGATAAGAAGGGTAAGATTTTTTAATTTTTTTCATATATAATAATACTTTTGTTAAGTATATGGGTGCAAAATATAAGAGTAATATTATTTTGACATTGGTTTTTTAACTCGTCTTTGAATCCTAAAAAGCCAAAGCTTGGCACTCGTTCACATCTAGTCGCTTCGTCCCCCTCCATTCTCTCTCCCTGCTCTCATCTTCCGCTTGCTTCGTCTCCCTGCTCCCGACTCCCGTCTTAACTTGCTTCGTCTCCCTACTTCTTGCTCCCGTCTCAACTCGCTTCGTCTCCTTACTTCCGTCTCCACTCGCTTAGTCTCTACTCTTGTCTTCTCTGTGGTTGCTTTTATTCCGTTTTTCATCAAAAGTTGTTAAAGATTCGTCTTTTATAAGGTTTTCATGAAAAAAAATATTTGTCTTGTATGATTTCCGTATGGGGGGTTTAGGTGTCGAGTAAAGGTTGTTCTTTTATGGATTTTTTTAATGAAAAGAGAAGATCTTTATTTGTTTCACGGTTTAAAATTTTAAGAAAGACCTTTTGTTTGTATAATTTTTGTTAAGGGTTTAAGGTTTTAAAAAAGACGGACTATGCACACTATGCTGGCGACTGATATTCCATTTATCACGCTTTCATTTGACCACATCATATTCATTTTAATAACCTTTGTACCTTAAAAGTGATTTTTTTTTTTCTTCCATCAATCCAATGATTACCATAACTTAACGAGGAGATGGGGATACCTTAGTTGTAATTTTAGCAACTTCATAACAATCATTTCTTTGAGAAATGAAGTTGTATTAATCAAGCATTCTTTTAACTACTACATCATATCTATTTTAATGACTTATGTACCTTAAAAGTGATTTTTTGGCTTCCATCTACACAAGAGTTAACTCTATTTTAAATTGGAATAAAAATATTGTTAAGATATAGTATACGATTAAATAAATATACAATACAAATATCATAATTATAAGTAAAATAAAAACAATTTGTCCATAAAAAAATATTATAAGAGCTTTAAATTACATAAAAATTAAAATAGAAGCCCTCAAAATATATTTTCTTGAGTGAAATATTAATATTTGTATAAAAATGTATAAACACGTCAAATTTTATCTTTTACATTCTTACATTACTTTAAGTATTAACTTCATCAAAAGTTAGCTCAACAGTTTGCATTTAAGAGTTTTTTTTTTTTTTTCAGCTTCCAACTAATTTTTAAGCTTCCGTTTAACTTTCAAATTATTTTTTCAAACATAACCATATATAGAATTAATTAATAAAGTAGTTAGGAATGTAATGTAATAAAAATAAATAAAGATCTATAAAATATGTCAAAGTATGTCTATACTGAAATACCCCCATTTTTTAATATAATTATGCTGTGTATGCGTATAATTCTCTGCAAACTTATATACATTTACAATATATATTAGGTTTACAAAACATAATTAATAATACATACATGGAATTGAGATTTATCGACTACTTTTCCTAACTCATTTTCTATAACTAAAGTCAGCCTACATACATGAAAAAAAAATAAAAATAAAAAATAAAAAAACTTGATCAAGATCATTGTAATTTTTCATTAGTTTTTTGCTAAAACCTGAAAACTTTAAGTAAAACTTTGTTAAACAATTTAAAGACTTTAAATATCAAAAATTTATTGATTATTGCAAATTCACAAACCATTTCACCGTAAATCAAAACAAATCACTCTTCTATTGGATAACTGTCACACTCAACCATTAGCCACACTTCTTAAACTTGTTTTCAAAGTATCACTACTCCAAACCAATAATTAACCATGACAATACTTATAAAATAATCTAAATTCATATTCATTTCACCTTAAATATCCATAAACTTCAAAAAAAATGTTTCTTCAACATGATTAGTAATTCTAATTAAAAAAATATTTTCATTGACAATGCACCTATATAAAATTGTTAAATAGTTGACATTTCATATTGGGTGTGTGAAATCATGAGACCTCTTTTATGTATATTAGATTTAAGTTTTCTCCATTAATTTAATACAATGAACAAAAACTATGTTAGTTCTTTCATAACTTATTGGTTTATTAAACACTTGATTAAAAACTTCAAAATGTTAGAACTTTTAACGGACTTTTCCTGTAAGACATAGTTCTGTTAAAAAGAATGTATGGTATATAATATCTAGTGACCTATACATCAACTTCAAAAGAAAAAATTCTATTGTTGACATCGCTTTCTTGTCCACATGCGTCTTTTCCTTCTCTCGTTCTCATTCTTCTCTCATTGTAAACCATCCCTCACAACCCAAACTACGCGACCCATTTCCTTTTTTCTTTCTTCACATCTTCCAATTCAATCTTGTTCTTCTCGTGTCCCATTGTATCAACCATATCAACCTTAATTTTCTCCGATTCGCGACCCTTCGTATTGAAACTTGCAACAACATGAGTTCGAGTCCAACAACGCACGACGACTCACAACCCCACGCGCCGCAAGAAATAGATTGGCACATGCTCGACAAGTCCAAGTTCTTCTGCCTAGGAACAGCCCTCTTTTCCGCCGTCTCCGCCGTCCTCTACCCCACCGTCGTTTTGAAGACACGTCAGCAAGTGTCCGCCGCCGAAATCTCGTGCCGCCATATGTTACGCTCAATCATGCGGTACGAGGGTCTCCGAGGTTTCTACCGAGGTTTTGGCACCTCCTTAATGGGAACAATCCCCGCACGTGCGCTTTACATGTCGGCGCTCGAAGTCACCAAGAGCAACGTCGCTACCGCCACCGTTCGCTTGGGGTTCTCCGATGCCTCTGCCACTGCTATCGCTAATGCCGCCGGAGGAGTCGCTTCTGCCATGGCTGCACAGTTGGTGTGGACCCCAGTTGATGTTGTTAGCCAGAGACTCATGGTACAAGGAGGTAAAAAAAAGTAATTTAAATTCAATCCATCATCTCGTTAATTCTAAGTGTTTTTATGTAATGTTTATGGTCACTCTATTTTTGTCAAATTTGATTTTATTTCATTGTAAAGAAAACTTTAAATAAAAATTAATTACACTAATAAAATTAGTAAAAATAGTAATAAAATTACATGTTTTAAAAACTTGATGGGTTGATTTTATTTATTAAAAAAACATAACAAAAATAAAATTTGTTTAAGTGAACAAAAAATAAAAAATATATTTTTCTTCTTTTATTTTTCACTTGGTATACTAGTATTTAATTTTTTACCATTTCTAACAAAAAAAAAATTAATCACTTTTTTATTATCTAAAAGAACCAAATAGAGAGCTTGCTTGAAATAAAAAACTAATTAACACTTAACTCGAACCTTAATACTGCAAGTGCTCATTATAAAAAAGTAATCAGAAAAATAAATTATGTACACTCCATTTCATCTCTACAAGCTAAGAAAAATCTTAAGAATACTAATTTAAAACATTAAAAATTTATTAAATTTCCTTTCATTTAACCGAAGTTTATTTTATATAATTCTTGTTTATTTATGATATTTAATCACTCAGAAAATAAGTTTATATTTTTAGAAAAATGATTGATGTCTTATTAGTTAAATTACCAGCTCCCAGAGAAAGGAAGAACCTTTTAACAGATGGCCATTGAACATTGTTACTGATTCTTAAACTTTTCTTTTGCAGTGTGCTACAGGAATGGTTTTGACGCATTCAGAAAGATTCTGGGAGTGGACGGTCCAAGAGGGTTCTACAGGGGCTTCGGGGTTTCCATAGTGACCTACGCTCCCTCCAACGCGGTTTGGTGGGCTTCGTATTCCATGGTGAACAAGCTCATCTGGACCACGCTCGGTTCAAAGGACGAGGGTTTGAGCTTGGGACGCGATTCGAGGGTGGTGGTGGGAGTGCAAGGGTTAAGTGCAGTTATGGCAAGTGGGGTTTGTGCAATAGTGACGATGCCACTGGATACGATAAAGACGAGGTTGCAGGTGTTGGAGGCGGAGGAAGTGAGCGTTGTGGAGGTGGTAAGAAATTTGGTGAGAGAAGGAGGGATTTTGGCTTGTTACAAAGGGTTGGGACCAAGGTGGGTGTCCATGTCCATGTCTGCAGCCGCCATGATTACTACCTATGAGTTCTTGAAACGTGTGTCGGCTAAGAATGTTGATAGATTAACACTGTACTCAGAATATTGATTTTCTATTCAGAATGCTCTCCATGATTGTTTACTAAGAATATTGGCATCCAAATGCCACATTCAAAATATGTATGTATTTTCTTAAAGCTTTCTTATTTTAGTACTGGACATTTTTTATGAAATGGCAAGAGATTAGAGGTTTAAGATTATTATATAGTATCCTATAGTATTATCTAATTATTACTAATTATATAGGTTATTAGTTGTGTATAAAAAATTAATTTCGTTAGTCCAATATTGAATTATAATTTATATTATCTAATTTTTAAAATTAAACACCAATATAAAGTAATGAAATTTTTGACATATTAGTATGTTATATATATATATACATCCATTTGAACAAAATGCCAAAATTTTTTTCATTAATTGGAATTTTGTATAAATGAATTATGTAAAGGAAACTTTAAATCAAAGAATAATAAAAAAATATTTAAGTTAAAAGTTATTAAATGGTATGCTACTAATTGATAAATACAGTGAAAGTTTAATCTCTCATATATAGATCAATTCACATGGTGTAACTTAACTATTAATATTCATTTTTTTTTAATTTAATAATTAAATATGAGTTTTTCTATAAAATCCTTAAAATAAAATAAAATGAAATCTAAATCTTTTTAAAAAAAATTACAAATAACTAGAAATTTATAATACTATTTTTTTTCTTTAGTAGATCTGGATTCATATTAATTTTGATAAGATACAAAATCATCATTTTTATTAAATGAAAATGACCCTCACATTATTTTTTTTTAGTGATTAAAATTATGTGAAAAAACAAGTAATCAATTTGTCATTTATCTTTTTAGAAAGATAATATAAATTTATCTTTAATATTATATAATATTTTACTTAAAGACAAATAAATGCTCACCTACTATATATATATAATATAATATAATTATCTACCGAGTCACTGTTAAATTGCCATTGTTAGAATGGTGAAAACATCCACTTTTTCAATTCAAATTTCAAGGATTCTTCCGTAGTCCCTTTCTACATCTCAAATACAAATCGTCATAACCCAAAAAAGAAAAAGTGATAGGTTGTTTCTTCGGTTAGTTAAATGAAATAAACAATTTTGTATGTTTAGGAGTAGGATATTTTGAAAGAGAAGGAAAAAAAGGCTAAATTTTTATTTTTATGGTATACTAATTTTGTTTATATTATGGTATTGGCATGGACTCTTTATTTATTATGTTAATTAATGATTAAATTTTTGTTACATTTCTTCAATAATTATGGCCCATTATCTAATTTGATAATTAAAAAAATAATTAAATGATTAGTAAACATATAATTCATTATCTAATTTTGTGTTTATCTTTATAAGTATTATATGCTTTAAATTTTGTATTATAAATAGTTAGTTTTTGTATAATTAAAATTCATAATGAATAAACTTATTGAATTTATAAATTATATCATAATTAAATTTTGTAATAAATAAATATTTTTTATATTATAAATAAATTTAAATGTTTAAATAGTAAAAAAAAATTGTACTCGCTCAAACTGTATTTTATTGTGTATAATAACAATTATGACGTTTGACCGCCTAATGTAAAAGTCGGATTTTATTCGTCTAAAAAAGTTTATTTTGAAAATCATAAAGTCAATTTTAAGTTATATTTAAGAATATAGATTAGAATTTAAGTTATAGTTTATTTTTAAAATTATTTTCTTTATAAATTTTTTGTTTATAAAATCTATGTTATGAATTTAGTTCAACTAAATTTACTTTAGAATATCTACTACATAAACAAATACAGCTCAAAAATTAGCGTGTAAACATAAGAAGAGGAAAAGTAAGAAAAATTACACCGAAAATAATGCTCAATTGAAGTGTTAACAAACTTTAATTGATGTCCATGGAAAAATTCAATATAATATAATATTTACAACTTAGTTTCTCTCACAACAAACTCTCACTCAAGTATAATTCAAAAGTAAACTCATCTAATGATATCAAGGTCCTATTGATACAACTATACAATTATAACTAACATACATGAGCATGCCTAGACTAACAGGAGAAACATATGAATAACGCTTTTCATTCCTGCATTAGAAAGTCACTAGATAGTTTCACCAAATAATCTAGGTGTTAGTGTAACTAAGAGACTACACAATCTTTTGAGACTATTTACTACATATGATAAAAGTTGCATATCAAATACTAGACGGTCTAGTATATTTAGATGGTCTAGGAACCTATAGACAATATTTTGTTAGAACTAATCTTCACATTGTATTTGCTTTTCTTTTAGTCTTTTAAAGTTAACTTTTATCTTTTTTTCCAGAACAAATAGTTCTATTTAAGAGGCGAGTGAGAATATAAACCAATTTTATTCTATTAAAATTACATTTGGAGTAAATTTTCCATTTAGTTTAATTTTTTTTTTCCTAAGGGGAGTTGACCTAAGTTTTTTTAATTATCTTTTATCAATGATTGCGATTATAGATTGATGTTGATAAATGAATAATAGAGTTGTGAGACTCTAGAAAATTTCTACTTATATTTGGATTGTTTTTTATATGAGTTTGGTATTGTAGAACCATATTTTGATTTAGAGATAAAATTGTGATATGGATTATAATAATAGGTGTAGTTAAATGTTTAAAACTTGTTAGAATTAAGTGGCTTAGATAATCTACATTTGAATTTGCTGGTTTGTTTAGCGTTAGGCTATCACTTAAGTGACCCTCAAGCAATGAAATTTATTACCGTTACAAAGCACTATATCTCAAGCATCTATTCTCTCTCCTCATGAACTCTCGTCGTTCAAGTAAGTCAATCAAGTGATAATACGTCAAGGTGTTATAATGGATTATGAAGTTTACTGTACTAACTTATATCATTCAAGTGCTAGTATGACACATGACACTTGAGCGACGGAAAATCAGTGTTGACTTTCTGCATTGGAAGGTTGGGTGCTCAAAGATTGAATTTCAAGCAAGAAATAAATCACATCAATTATCTCTATTCTCTTAAAGTATTGTTCAAGTGTTGAGATGATGCTTAAATGATATCTCATCACTCAAGCGAGAAAATTATTACTTTAGTTATATGATTTATTGTTCAAGAAAGACACTCATAACTTAAGTCACATTATGTTGTTTATTTTAATTGAATATGAATTAGTACATCCATTATATACAAGATGTAAATTAAATGAGAATGTGGTTGTGTGATGAAAAGAGTGTGATTGATAAATACATTAATCTATAAATAATGTATTGAGGTTAAACATGTGGTTATGTTTATAAGTAATAAATGAAGTGATATTATAGTGATGAGTGATGAATATATGTGCATATAGTTAATAACCAATAATATATTATTGAGTTGTTAAGATATATATATATATATATATATATATATATATATATATATATATATATATATATATATATATTGTGTATTAAGTCATAAAATTTTAAATTCTATTGATACATGAAGTTAAATTCACAAAGATATCAAGTGATAAGAGTTGATGAAAATGTTTGATATCAAGTTAGAATAAAAAAGTCACTACTACTCAATGAAATATAAGAAATTACTTATCCTATGAGTAAGATGAGATCTATCCCAATTATATGGGACAAACTAAGTATTATGATAAATATTAATCTATAAATCTGAACTCAATACTAATCTTTTGAAAACAATGAATTATTATATATCAAATGTAGATGAGATAAATCACCTTTAATAATCTTAATGTGTGATTTGTGATTGTATATGTTTAAATATTAATTCTTATATGTTTAATTAAACAATTAGTTTATCCTTATATTATATTATTAGTTTATAATATGATTGTATTTTTTAAATAATACAATTATACAATAGCTATGTGTATGAAGGAAACTGTTCCTACATCTTTTATGTTTATTATTTTAGTTTTATATATTTGGGTATAAAGTATAAACATATACTAAATATGATTATAATAATTATATATAGTTGGTATGTTTTATTTAATTTAAAATTATAATTTTTGGGTGTTATATTTTGAAGACAAACTTAAAATAAATTTGTTATGATTAATAATTTAAAAGTACTTGTCATAGTGTATGAAATTTCAACTCTAAATTATATTATAAATTTAGTGTAAATAATTTAAACATTAATATAATATTGTTGTATTCATTTGTAAATTCTCTTAAGAAAGTGATTGAAATTCAGAAAAGAAATAAGAAGAGATAAACAATTGATAGCATCAAGTACTAACATAATAAGAGTACCCTATTTTGGTACACTTTATGTTAGATATTTTGAGTCATTAACTTTTATTAAGTAATTACTACGTTGTAAAAAAATAAACTCAGTTTCATATATATATTTTTTATCATCTTCTCTTTATGGATAAATTTTAACAGCGAAATTTGAAATATAATAAATAATGTAATAGAGAGATAAACATGATTTTATATGTATATCACATTTCAAATTATTTTTACTAGTTATAAGAATAATATACGTTAAGGAAAATAAAAGAAATATTAAAAAATTATAATTAAGAAATAAAAAAATAACTAAGGATTTACTATTCAAAATTTCAAATTGTGTTCTAATTAATGATATAAAATATATTATTCCATTCTAAATTTTAAATTAATCCTCTTTTCTTTTTCTCCAAAACCACACTTCTAAACCTAGTATCACAAACTAATGATGTGAATTGTTTGTTAATAATAAACTTAATTAATCAAGTTTGTTAGATGAATAATTAATTTATGATTCTAATGATTAAAGTTATTGTGGTGAAGAAGTCGTAATAGAATTTACTGACCTCTTGAAGAAGTTGGGAAGGGTTTGGGGACGTGGCTTTTAGGGTTTTCAAAGGACATAATATACATATAGGATTTCAAAGGCTCTTCAGTCCCCAGATCCCACCTAAACTTAAAGTCCATTTGTTTGTTCGGGACAATTTGGCATTGTTGATGTGTGATGAACATGGAATCTTATTCTAGAAAGATCGAATTGAAAAATATTTGAATTTTTTATTTTAATTAGCTTTTTAGAATTATACATAATATAAATTTGCATATTTTTCTGATTTCTGCTTGAGTTATTTCATTTTATTATTTAGATAAGATAAAAAAATAAAAAATGTGAATTAATACTAATGGAAATTCGTTTGCTTTTATCTCACCTAACCCTTTTTATTTTAACTTCTTGTCCTTTTTATTTAACTTCTTGTTTGTTTTTCATTGAAAACGAAAGGATGGAACTGGAAGGAAAACAAGTCAAGAAGCAATACTTGTAATATTTGGAGGTTTGTAAAAAGAAGAAATGTGATCGCATAAGAGAAAAATATGATAGAGTCATTGTGTTATTTAAAAGACAAAAAATATTTTTTTAAAATAAATAAAGGACAAAAAACATTAATTCCTATCACATCTCACATGTATCTTTTCTGTTTATTAACTTTAAATAATATAAATATATATTCAACCGTTGATTTCTCATGTTATGAAGGACTAATTGCTTCAATTAAACTTAATTTTATTGATGTCGTTTCTTTTTTTATTTAAAATATTTGTATCATTTTACATACGTGGTTTTTTACTTTTTATAAAACAAAATAAGAAAAAAATAATAAATTTTATATTTATTTTCTGTTTTGCTAAGCAAAATAAAAACCCAAACTTTCTTCGCTGAAATTTCTATATATATTTTTTATATTTTAATTATTTCTTACAATGATTACTTTTTTTATGAAAATACTCTTAATTATTTTAATCTTAAATAATAAATGTTATGATAGTTTCTTTCTCTTGCAAAGATTAAAAAAACTGAATAATTCAGTTTCGAATTAATATTATATTTACTGTCATCTTTTTTCTCTATATAATATTCATTTAAAAATATTATAATTACAAGCGAATTTAATATTTTTATAAATATCTTCAAAGATAGATGTACCTTCCCAGATCTCAGCTCAGTAAGAACAATAGAGTATCAGTTTTAACTCATTTTTATTATATATTTATGTTCATTATTTTAAAAATTTTTTCTTAAACCACTTGTATAATGCAAGTTGGATGAGATGAGTCAATATTGACACATTTCCACCGCTATCAAACTTTCTAGATGTGAAAGTGATAATTTTTATAATGTTAATCACTGATTAAAAACAAATCATACTGTTTATTTTTTAATTGTGTAAAATCTCACTATTAAATTTTTATTTTGAATTTTATAATCAACTATCAGGCATGCGACTTAAAATGAATTAATCAATTACTTCCAATTTAAAAATTTTTCCCTACTGATTCCAATTTTAAGTAAAAAATATACTTTCTCTATGTATATATACAAAATTATACTCAAAATGATTAGTTTCTTGAAACTTTTTTTCCCTCTCTTACTCCAATTACAATATGAGAAGAGTGTAGATTTAATTATATTTATTTTTATTTATGAAGTAAGAATGCATACCATTTACACTCTTAATACTTAATATAATGATTATAAAATTTGTTTTATTTATGTTATAAAAGTTAATTTAGTAAAATTTTGTTTAAAGGTTTTTAGATCATCTAACTGTGTTAGATTGTCTAGTGTTGATATGTAATTTTTATCATTTTTATCATATCTAGTAAATAATCTCAGTAAACTTTTTAGTTTCTTAGCATTTGTTAATTCCTGACTATTCATTGAAGTGACTTTTTAGTTTAATAATGAGAATCATTGTTCATGTGTCTTCTTCATTAGTTTATGTAACATTCTAAATTTTCATCTAATAATAACTAAATCTCGCAGAAATTTAATGATATATATAGATAAATACATTACATTCATAAAAGTATCTAAAAAAATCCATTTTCATAGTGAATTTAATATATATATATATATATATATATATATATATATATATATATACATATATTCAAAATGAAATAACAATTTCTTTTTCTGTTTACTGAAGAGTTCCATCACTTGTCAGATCTTCTATCCATGTGTAACACACGATCCTAACAAATTTATAACAAAACAAACAATATACCAAAGAAAAAGGGTAAGTTAGGGAGAATAAGATGTATAATCATAAGTTTAAAAATTGTTCATTTCAACCAAAAATACCATGATTTAAGCATTCATCAATTATCTCATAGATCACACAACCATCATCACTTTTCTACAATAACTCATGTCATGCATACATTAACTCACAGATAAAGACAATAATTCTACTTCCGGAAAACTCGTGCATTCAATAAGACTCAGAGGTTTGCACCTGTCATATTAACCCCCAATGTGAATCCTCACACTCACAACACAAAGGGTCTATCAATATCCTATCAATCCTCATATGACAGGGTTAATCCATATAGACTGGGGCAATCGGTTCTTTTTCACACCGTGACACAGTTATATGAACCTCCTTCAACCCTTATCATTTGATGACTTTCATCTATATGATTTCAATCCATCAGTAGAGTCAGGATACCTTTTCATTGCAAATCCACAAATAATGCACATCCTAATCAATCTAGACACTAATATTTTCTTTCCTGAAAACACTATGTCTTGATCATGTGACCACCTCAATCAACACTTTAACATATCATATATCTCCACTCATTCATCCATTCACTTTTCAATTTTAATTTCAAATATCTCAAGAATTACATAATCATCAATACTATTTAATCTTAATCATGACTCAGAAATCAATCACTTCACTCCATAAAACTTCTTACGAAATGACAAATGTATCAACTCTCATGTTTCATTCTTCTATATTACATGGATCTCAACGTCTATAAATTTTCTTCAATTTTGATCTTTTGCAACTTCTTCAAAAGTCATTGACTCACAATCTCTAAATCATTAGATGATAGATCATTATCATTACTCTCCACATAATCCTCCAATATGGTAGGTCATCTTTGTTTCCTATGTGGTATTCTAAATGTCTCTAGCTCATTAAGTGTTGGTTCTATTTGCTCATTAAGTGTATGTCTTAGAATTTGTGCAATAGTCAATGAACATATATTTTTCTTATTTATCATGAATTTTCTTCCTTATTTGATTTGATACACATACATATTGTCAAAAATTGATGGTATCCTTTCACGACAAGCTTCTTTAAACTTCTCATCAAAAACACTTTTAGTTAGACACTTGTTCAATATATATACACAATAATAGACAACATCTACCTAAAATTCTCTAGGCATCTCATCATATCCATGATTGTCTAATATTTCCTTTTGACAACAATATTATGTTGAAGGATATGTGGTTTTTGTGTTACTTAAAGTTTATACAACTAATGTATTATTAGCTTTAATATGTTTTTAAAGCTATAATTTTGCAACCACTTTTTTTTTCTACAAATCCCTTTTAACATTTTAAAGACATGACAAGATTCTGAAATCACCATAAGTTGGAATCTCAAGTACACACAAGTCTAAGAGTACACACATTTTGAGAATACTTATAATAGGTAAACAAGAAACATATTCTTTATTTGAAAATTTAACCTAGAAAAATGAAAGTGTCTAAAACACATATGTTCCAACTAATCATCATTTATAAAAGGTAAATAAAAAGCATATTCTTTCTTTGACAATTTAACCCAAAAAAATGAAAGTTTCCAAAATGCATATGTTCCAACTAATCATCATTTGCTATGATATAACTCAAATAATGATTTCATGTTAAATTTTCAAAGGAAATAGTTGATTTGGAGTCAATTTTACCTTTAGTGATAAATCTTTTGTTGATATTAATCAATGTGCTACATTTTTGTGAATTTCCATGTTATAGTCTCTCTTTGATATTTGTATCATGTTTAGTAGGTTGTGATGAAGACCAAAAACATAACAAACATATCAAAGATGAAATTGTGAATGTCATCTTTCAATCTAATTATGATTTTACCTTTCCTTAACATAAGAATATTGGTGTTATTACCAAATTTTATTATAGACTTGACCAATTCATCTAAAAAATAAAACATCTCCTTGTTTTCACACATATAGTTACTTCAATCAGTATCCATATAACAAATATTTTCATTTTCTAAAAAGTTGATGCTTGCCAAAAATAAATTGTGGGTTGTTCGAATTCTCAGTGATATCTAAATACTAATTTTGTATTGTGTTAACCTATTTCCAGATTATATAATTTGTTGCTTAAAATTACTATGTTGATAAAAATCAATTCTACCCCTTACACAATTAGTAGACTTATAATTATTATCCATTTTTCTTTAAGTAAATTATATGAAATTGTTGTCTTTGATTGAAATTACCACGTGCTTTTTATCTAAAATTATCACGACCTTTTCCTCAAAAATTTCCTTTTTCTCTATTATATGAAAATCATCACAACCTATACACCTTCTTCACCTTGACTTGCTTAAACTATGTTGTTGAAATTCATTTGACTCTTTTGATGTTTCTTTGTTTGTTTATTTTTAATAATTTTAATTTGGATACTCAGGTAGTATATGTGGTTTAGAACTTTATTATCGTAGCTATCACATGATCATATTTTATTGGAGACGTACATAAAATTTTCTCTATCATCTTGTTAAATATATCTTTTTCTTTTATCTTAATTTTTTTAACGAAATCAATAGTATGAATAAAATATTGTTCAACGTTTAATGATTTAGACATCTTAAATTAATCATACTTTATAAGATTTTATAAACTTGATTTAATTTTAAAAAAATTGAAAAAATAGATATATATTTATCTTTATATGATACGAATTATCCATATTCAAACACTGTAAATCTTAATATTGTTCAAAATACTCATATTGATATGATTTATTCACAAATACAAATTCTCCAAATTGACCACAAATACAATTTTATTTTTGTCATTGATAATTCTTTAATTCTAAGATTCTGATTTTCTACATACTAAAGTTGGACAAATTTTGATACCACGATAAGCACAACGATAATACTTTTGACCAGAAAAATTATAACTACATAACTATATATGAAGAAAAATATTCATTAATTATCTGATAAAAAATAGACTAGATTTACTCATTTCATACTCTCTCTCTCTCTCTCTCTCTCTCTCTCTCTCTCTCTCTATATATATATATATATATATATATATATATATATATATATATATATATATATATATATATATAT
>Ga0209700_104075_pt1 | contig 26948 bp, 7 predicted proteins | sample SiratroredBW_FD_187528 | JGI IMG/M metagenome (GOLD analysis project Ga0209700, IMG submission 187528) | Root nodule microbial communities of legume samples collected from California, USA - Siratro red BW (SPAdes) (version 2) | ecosystem: Host-associated > Plants > Roots > Nodule | place: USA... | reverse complement strand
ATAAAAATTGAAAAAATATGAGAATTGCGATACAGATATGTGGACCTACAGTTCAACTACTTTATATTATCATCCAAGTAACTTTTCTTATTTTATTTATCTATATATATATATATATATATATATTATCTTATTCAAATTTATTTATTGATCGTACACTCGTGATGAATCTCTCGTCTCACTCTATGTATCTGTGTGATACCAAACTTCATAGGCCCATTTAATTTGTGGGCCAATTTGGTCCTTGCAACTTAAAGAGGGCCCATTACTAATACGACTTTCTGCACGCCAAACCCCTGCATGCGTATAACTTGTGTGTCAGTGATGCAGATGTTATTAAAAGAGTTTGACTTTATAATTTTAGTTCACATTAAATATATAATTAATTCCTACCACTTTAATTTTTACATGTTATTGACAAAAATTAATTTACTTTCTTCATCAAGTAGAAATCATTTCAAAGAAAAATAGTAAATTATAATTCTTTTTTACAAGGTACGTGAAAATTATACTATTGCCTTTTCTTATCTTAAAATAAATATATTTTAAATGAAAATTTAATTATTTTAGAATAATTAGTATAAAATAAATACTTTTTACCTATATAACAATAATACATAGATAAAAAAATATTTATAAGGCTATCTAATTAAACTTAATTTATTTTTAAATATTATACAATCAAAATCATTAAGATTAGATTAAATTACAATTTTGATAATTTCTAATCCTTTTTCACCATTTTTGTTCATTGATTTTGGAATACATGTAATTCTTAGTCAAATTCTGGGCATGTGTTGATTTCTATTATTTGATCCAATTGTACTCTAGATTCATTTAAGGTACAATAAGATAATGATTTAATTAATTCATCATTATCATTATTATGTGATTAAATATCCTCACAAAACATATGAAATTTTCTTACCTATTGTTTGTCACATCACATGGCTCCAAATGCCATGCCAACCAAAAACAGTGTAGAATGAGTTGTATGAAGACCACATCATGTGGTCTTGCTACCACTTTGATGGAAAAGACAAACATCACATTTTGAAACTTATATTTTATCATTCATCATGCTTCCTTCTTGCACACTACGCCATGAACCAAATCTAGATTACGTGTTGGACTCACAATTTGGGTTTCTTCTTTTATGTTTAGATCTATATCACTCAATCACCTTCCCAAGTCCACACTTTTGGAACCCTAGCTTAGGTGGATTCTAGGGTTTATGTGTTCTTTAATATAGCATGTATTTCTTTCATGTGTGTAGACTTTGTATATCATTCATTTTCATACACCTTTAATAAAATATTTCTTCTCAAATCTCAACCTACAAGATTTCAATACAACAACAATTTGTTTAAGAAAAGTCAAAGTGGTAACTAGTTTGATTAAATTTAAAGTTACTATTTCTAAAATTAACTTATTTTAAATAGTAGAAACTCATCATTTTTAAAATAAACAAATTAACTATACACAGAAAAACCTAAAAATATGCTCATTTTATTAAATAAGTTTTTTTTTTCGAAATAAGCACAAACAGCTTATCTTTAAATATCACTTTTATGTTATTTCAATTTTTTTTTTTGTATAAATTGGTTTTAGTTTATTGAGAAACCCATTTTATTTTGGGTTTTGTTGTTGCACCAAGGGAAACATATAATATGTATATTTTGATTGAATGTAATATGATACACAAGAAGGATGGTAACAAAATGAACAAAAAGAATGACAAATATATAGCAACAAGAATATAACTTTTTATTATGTACAAAAATAATACCTATTTATAAGCAAGTATCCCTTGATCAAACAAGTGTCCAAAACAGCTATTTTGTTTGTTTGTTCAAGTTACTCTTCTACCACTCTCTCTCTCTCTCTTCTCTTCAATCATGGCTTCATTCAAGGAAACTTTCCATTCTCCATATGCCCTGCATTTGAAAACCTAGTCATAAAGAATGATTCGTTGAGCTTTCATCAATCAAGAAATAAATTATTCATTTCTCTAACAATTCATATTTTTAAAGTCACTATGATAAGATAAAATATTTTATAAGTCTATCCACGAAAATGACATTCTAATAGTTTTCTATATAACGGGCAAACTTATCTCATCCAATTGTTAAATTATGTAATAATAAGAGTATATATATATATATATAGATTTTATATACTTTTGTGAGTATAATTACAATGGGAAACCAAATAATTATAGAAGAAGAGTAAATTATTTAACAATTAAGTTAATATACAACATACTTATCTATCTCATAACCTCAAACAACTCATTTAGAACAATTATAATTGAGTACAAAAGTAGAGAACAACAATAAGACTTTTTAGAAAATATGTTCTAAGTATGTTTATATTAAAGATTAACACTTAATTTATTTTAAACATTTTAGGTCTATAAATATTAACTCGATAAATAATAGTAAGTTTATTATATTAAAATATATATTATTTTATATTTTATTGTGTCGATAAACTTCTTAAAATATGATATCTTAATTTATGTTATTTAGACTATCAATCAACTAAAGATATTTTTTTTTGGTAATAGACCATATGTTTAATACTTCAAATAAATAATATACTATCATATTACCTTAGATATTTAATTTCAAACTATTTGAATTAATATATAATTCATCATTTTAAGAATAATTATCATATGTAATAACACATATGAGTAATCATTTACAATAAATTTAGAATCATAAATCAGTTAAATGTAAAGAAGATACATCCTCCTTTGAATGCAGTAAAATTTGTGGACTGGGTTTAATTTGTAATTTGTTCTTATTACTATTAGGCTTAGATTTGTTTAGCAGATTTAATTCTTAGCAAATTAAGTCTAAGACGCGTTGACTCTCGACATAAAATATCCCAAATAGTTCAATCAGACGATTCAGGATTAAATATGTTAATTATCAATACTTCATCCACTTTTTTATATAAAGCAAATTATATATATATATATATATATATATATATATATATATATATATATATATATATTCTCCATGTTTAGTTGATATTTTAGTTTTATTTAAGTAACAAGATGATCGCACAAATGATTAAAAAAAGAAAAAAAATGTTAATGCTGTTTACCAATAAAAAATATTCGTCAAAAAAGAAAGCAAATAACGTGTATTTATTTTTAAAATATTTATTCGTTTTAAGTTTATTTTTTAATATGTTATTTTAAAAGGTTTATTGTGATATTAATTTATAAATAGGATAAAGTCATTCTATATCTCTAAGAGTTTTTATTTATTTATATTTATCTTCGTTTTATATATTTATAATCTAAGCTTATTTGGTAAAATTATTATATTACAAAATAATAAAAGATATAAATGTGGAATATTTTCAAAATCAATTTTGAAGTGACTTTATATTAATTTTTTACATATAATATATTGTATTATCTATTCATTTAAAATATTATTTAATAATAAAACCTCTAAAAACAACAAAATATGTTTTTATAAAATTCTAAATTTGATATAAAAGAGAATGTAACCTAAACAAGATGTAAGCAAAGTCATTTGACGCATAAAAAGTGGTATTGATGTTTATCTACCAAATGCACTTTGGTGATGTCAATGTGTTCATCATATACTACTCTACACATGTGCATTGGAACAGTAATGTAGGTCTCAAAAATCATCACCCAATTTAGGGTTATCTGGTGGCCATTCCCTAACAATTTACAAGGACAACTTGGGTTAGAAATTTAACTTTGAGTGGGAAGTTTAATATTGAACAAAAATAAATAAAATAAAAAATAAAGGTTACAAATTTATTGATTTTGAATTGAAAGTGGTGTTTCAATATTTTGTATAAGTTTGTTTACAAATTGTTAATATAAAATCTCCAAACTAAATTGGTATTTGGAATCATGTTCATTTCACATCTAAGAAATCATCACATTGAAATTTATATAAAAGCAACGAATGATTCTTTAAAAGTTGCACACGTCCAAGGTGCATGGATCCAAGCACATGCATGGTATATGCGAGTTTTGGATTTTAGGTTTTGATTTTGGTATTATTAAAACCTGGTACTTTGTCGGTAGAAAGAAGAGAAAAGAGGAACAACATAAATTGATTAGCATTGGTAAGCAAGCTAAATGTATATTGAAAAAGCTATGGGCTAAGGTGAAGTGAGGATACAAAAGAGTGATATATTAGTAAAGAGAATGTGCTTGAAAGCTAAAATGGCAAGTTCTTTTTGAACCACATTTAAATTATTTCACCAAAAATGGGATATTTAATTTGAAGAAATATGGACAGGAAAAAGTAGCTTGTTGATGACATTTCCTTCCAATATTTATATCTAGGGTTTCTTTGTACCTAATAGATAGAAAATGAGAGTGAGGTTGTTCATTAATAAAAGAATATTTTTTGTCATGTGTTGATCTTAGATTGAAAATAAAATAGGTACACAAATAAGTATTCTTTATAAGTTGTTTAAATTTTTCTTTTTAATTATGGTATTTATATGAATTATGTGTGCCTTGAATGCTTGAGTGCACATAATAATATTATGTTTTTAAGATGTAGTATATCTAGAAAGATAAAGAAATGGAAGATAAATATAGGAGCAATAATAAAAAAATTAGAGTAGTTTGGTTATCCTTTAATCTATATCTAATTCAACCAATCAACTTGATATTCTTGATAATTTAATATAATTGCATCAACTATACTACAAATAATATGTGACATATATACTAGAATATGAACTTTCTTGAAACTTTATAAAGGAAATATTAAGTGTAGAAATTTATTACACCAACTCACCAAAAGTAGATGTGAAAATAAGTCAATGAATGATGAGATAAGATAGAAAGATACCACTGTTTCTTACAAGAAATAAAAACTTCTCCCATTAAGGTGGTTGGTGCAACTTTTTCCAAAAAGTCTAGTTTTTTTTTTTTATTATTATTATTACAGAGAGTCTTGAGTAATTTGTAATATGTAATTCTTATTTTTTGATTTTTAAAATATTTTTATCTATATATTCTTTGAAAATTGAGTTAATCGGTTATTAATTATAATAATTGATTATATTGTTTTTAATAGAATTAAATTAATCGATTATTTGAAAAAAAATATAAATCTTCTTATGATGAATTATTTCTTTAATAATTTATTAATTTTTTTATGATAATTGATTATAAACTTTAAATAATCGAATATCAGTCTAAGATATTTTAAAAGATTAATATGTTTTTAATTGATTAGATGCTTTTTAATAATTTTCTAACAATATAAATGTCATAAACTACTTCCTTAAAAGACACAAAGGACTATAACTTATGTCAATCAACTTGTAACAACTCTTTAAGATATTTACACTTCATATATTATTTGTTCAATTACAATTACTTTTTATCATATATTATTTTAGATTGCTTAAAATGAGAAACCGTACCAACCACAAAATATAAGAAAAAACTTCTAATATAACAAAGAAAATAAAAAAAATATTTATTTTGTTATAAAATATAAAATGTTGAAAAGTAAGATATTATATATTATAAATTTCAGTCATTTTTATTTAAAATTTTGATTTAATAAGTTTTTCTTCTTGTGTATTGTTAATCTCGATCATCTATTTAATGAGAGACTCTCAACAATTCTTATCATCCTTTTATTTATTTTAACGAAACATACTTATCTTAAACACCTATCATATTGTTAAGGTACACAATTATATAAATAAATGTCAGAATCAAGAAAATATACCAATATAAAAGAAATCATACTAAGATGAAATTATTAACAATTTAAGTGTGAAATTGAATTCATGTTGAATAGAAATTTAAAATTTGAACAATATATAAATAAGAAAATTTGTAAATCTATTATCTTAAAAACTTTAGATTAAAATTAGTATTATAAATTCTCATATAGATTTATTCACGACTTATTATGTTTGAATTTCTTCAATATATTTTTTTAAAAGATCCAATAATATTATCATAATAAAAAAATTATAAATCCTAACATATAGTAAATTTTCTACTTTTGTTTTTGTAAAAGATAATAACGGGTTAGTTTAAAGTTCAAGCTTACGTTTATGTACGGTTATATGGTTTTCTGTTCGTAACTCATCTCTCTTTGTATCAGCAGGCATAATCTGTTCTACTTTTTTATTTTGTTTGGATAGCAAGTGTCTTAAAAAATTATGATTTTCTTAAAATATATTCATTATCTTAAATAATAAATAATAAGAGAGTGAAAAAGTGAGTTGATAAAATCACAAGACTTATAATTATGATGTTGTAATTTATTTAGTGACTTGGGAGAAATCCGTGACTACAAGAAAAAAAAATAAGATATTGATTTAAATAATTTTTAATATAATTTGAATTAATAAAATATATATTAGTAAATACTATATATGCATTTTTAAAAATTAGTATAATAGAAAATCAAATATAATTTAAAGCTGGTGTAAAATATAATATATGACAAATAACTTTTTAAAATGATATTATTAGTTTTCATTAATAATATCATGAATTTAGATTTAATTTCAATATATATACATAAAATTATATAGTTTAAATAAGACTTATACAATATTTTTAAACACTACTTATAATTTAAGTAATCATTTTCTAACCAATAGGAGTATTTATACTGTGTATATTGGTCCAATAAATACATCCACTTTCCTGATAAAAGAAGTTAATGTGTCATTAATATAGATCAATGTGAATTAGTGGTACATGGAAATTAACAATTAATTAATTAGGAAGTGATTGTACTTTTATTATGTTTAGAAATTTAATATTACAAACTCTATTTCTTTTCTGTTTTTCAGATTTAATTTTCTTTTTCATTATTATTTTCTTTCTCTTTGACTCAGTCTCCACTCTAGTTTCTTAAAACAATTTCTCATAATTTTTTTACTAACATATGCTATCATTTAGAAGGTGATTAAGTAAAGATCAATTTTAATTAATTTGAACTTGATTTGTAATAAGTTTCTTTTCAATCTAAATTTTCTCTTTCTAATTCTAATTGTGATTGTTACTTGCTTTATCAGCCGCCGAGAAAATTATTCTCTCAATTGTGATGAGAGTTTTAATTGTGTTTTCTTATGTGCATAGGAGTTTTTTGTTCTTTTAGCGTTTTCCTTTTATTATTTCTCGAAAACAAAAAACTATAAGGTAAAGGAAACTATTTTAAATTATAGATAAATTTAATTATGTGTATTAGAAATAAATTCAATTTGACATTGTTCAAATGTTGAGATTACAATTTGATATTGTTAACTTAAGAATCATGTATTTATTTTTTAAAAATATATAAAATATTTAAATTAATTAGCTTAATATTATGAATTTAAATTTAATTTCAAAGATATATGTAACATTATTAAATAGTTATATGAGACTTATACAATATTTTTACACATTACTTATAATTTAATTAATCATTTTCTAAACAATAAGAGTGAATTATATTGCTATTGGTTTAATAATGCATCAACTTTCTTCATAAAAGAAGTGAATGTCTCATTATATTGATTACAATTATTTAGCTGTAAATGGAAATTAATAATTTCATATTTTTTTATTTCTTCATATTTATTTTTTTTTCTACGTTTTTTTTACTTTGTCCACTTTCTAGTTTCATAAAATAATTTTTCATATTTTTCGCACAAACAAATTGTATTATTTAAAAGGTGGTTGAATAAAAAAGAACTCTAACTTATTTAAACTTGTTTTGGAGTAAATTTCTTTTTATACTAAAGTATTTTTATCTTTTCTCTTTTTAATTTTATGTGATGCCAGTTATATAAGGATTCACTAGCTTTTTAGTTGAGAAAGTTATTCTTTTATTTGGTTTTATTGTGAGAAATGTTTTCATTGTATTTTCTTAAGTTAATAGGAGTTTTGGTGTACTCTCATTTTTTTCTCTTTTTATCTTATTACTTGAAAACAAGTGACTTTGGAGTAAAATTTTTGGGTTAAAGATAATATTCTTTTATGTATTGGAAATGTGTTAAATATTTAAATTGTTGAGATTATAATTTGAGATGTTTAGGTTGATTTACTAATGTATTTTTTTACGTTTTAAATATAATATTTGGTGGTGCAAATTTTATCTAATTTCTTTTAATCTTACCTTAGAATACTTGTTAGAAGTATTTATTCCTGTAAAAATATATTTATTTAAAAAATCATTATTTTTGTTAATAATAACGAGAATTGAGATTTTCTAATTAAAATATGTTTGTTCAATAAAAATACAAATAGAAATATTTTCATAATTTTTTTAAAACCAAAGAATAACATGTTAAATTTACTAAGATTTTTAATTTGTTACCACTTTAAATGAATTGATAAAAATAATATGACATTTTTAAATAAGTTTTTATTTTAATTAAAAAAATTAAATTCTCACCTTTTTACTGTGAAAATACTTTTGTAAAAAACTTGGTGAAATCATTATGTAAAAAATTATTTTTTCATAAATATTATTTTTTTAACCGAATATGAAAAGGTATATTTTTTCTTCAGTCCCAATTTTTCAATATCTAAATATTTTCCTTCGATCAAATGTCTCCTGAAAGTGATTCACACAGGGAATTCTTATATAAAAATAAGTACCTATGTAAACAATAAATCCAACTATTATTTAGAATTGCAAGATAATTTTAAAACATATTTTAAGTTGTTATAAATTATATCATTAGAAGAAAAACATTTTAATGTTAATAGATTAAATAAACCACAATAGAGTCCACAAAAAATGTTAAGCAACTGCACTATTAAGAACCGTCTAGAAAACCTAAAACTCTAATTATGTAATATTATTTTATGACAAATTAAAAATCATATTCACATGCTTTTAACTAGCATTACACTCTTAGTACTTCCTTTACTAAACATTTTTAAACTTTATTACAACTAAATAATCTACTCGTATCTTATAAATTAAATTACACAAATTCAAGATAACATTCTCTTTCACTTCACTAACTTAAACATTCTTGATATTTTTGTTCTCTTATAATTTATATTTCACAAAGGTTCATAAATTTTAGTTTTTTATTTTTTGAAGTTGTTTATTTTTTATATTGTGAAAAATACTTAACTTTGACTTTTTGATAAGTTCAAATAATAATTAGAGATTTTTTTATTAATTTTATATTATGTGAAAGCTTTAAGTTAACAATAATTACAATGTTACAAATGAAATTAATATTTGATTAGCTCAAAAAGCTTGGTGATAGAAAAAATGGGTTTGACTTTAACTGTGGGTAGAAAAAGAGAGGTGATTTAATGTAAAAGTTTATTTAAATAAATTATTTATGCTCACAATAACTCTTTAGTTCCTGAAATTCTACCAGAAAGGTTAAAGTTAATTAATATGATCTATTTTTAGTCCTGTAACATGGGACAAGAAAGTCAACCTATATGCATTTTTTTTAAGTAGAAACACATTTTTTAAGTACTAATTAAAATATTTACTTATTATAACTATATTTTTTTAAGTAGAAACACATTTTTTAAGTACTAATTAATATTTACTTATTATAACTACATTTTTTTTAAATAGAAACACATTTTTTAAGTACTAATTAATGTTTACTTATTATAACTACAGTTATTATATTAATATAGTACAGTTAAATATAGACAATAGCTCTAATTAAATTATGGGCATGGAATAATACATTAGGGTTAACTTAACCATAAGAAATAAGAAGATTGAGTAATTTTACTAACTTATGGTTAAAATCTCATTATTATCTGCTGCAAAAAAATATTAAATTATTATTTTGATATTTCATTTATTCATTATTTAAGTTTGGCCCTTTATCATTTATTTTTTCTGTTTCTTTTATATGACATCTAATTCAAATCTCGGTTTCAGAAAAAAAGATATTAAATTATAATTTTAATCTTTCATTATTTCCTTAACAAAAGTTCGTTTTTATTTTTTTTTTCTGTTTTAAAAAAATTATAACTATGACTCAATATTTATTTTCTAATATATGCTATTTATTTTATGTTGGTCAAACAATCTTATACAAAACATTTTCATTCAAAATATTATAAAAAATGAAAATAATTTAATTAGTCAAAACAAAAATAAATCATGTAAACATGAAAATTGAATCACGTTTTTAAAAATTTAAAAACTAAAATTATTAAAAAAAATAGAAGATTAAAATCACTTGAAAAAAATAATTGAAAAAAAGGACACGGCTATAAGTTTTAGGAAAAGGAGATGGAACGAATAGTAACAAGATATCAATCTTAACTAGAAAATTCCATTATTTTGTTTATATATTTAATCTTCAAATACTTTACCCATTGCAATGTAGTTTTCTGTTTAAATTAGTTTTAATATTTTGGAATTAAAATAATAACAATAAAATAAAGTACACGTGGTGTGTTATATTTTAAATATCACGAAGTATCCTATATGGTAAACTTTTCTTGATTTTATAACCATCTTCCAACTTTTATAATTGAAACAAATTTTACACAGTGCACAGTACATTTAATGAATTTTTAATAATTGTTTTTAATTAATTTCTCAGGTAAAAGTTTTAAGATGATTCTGAATCAGAATTTAAGTGTAAAATTAAAATATACTTTATACACTTAAATATATTTATTTATTATTTACAGCATCATTTAATTAGTTATGTAAATGCAACCAACTGATATAGTAAAAAGTATACTAAAGAAGATAATGAAAAGCATTAATAATATTTAATATTTTTTATTTATACATTTATTTAAAAAGTAGGAATAAGATTTAGTTAATGATAATGATACTATAGAATGTGGTATTATCTGTATAAGTAACTGATTTGAAGAGTAGGGAGTAGAAATAGTAGATAGCAATCTTATCATAATTTGTTGTGATTCGATAATCTAAATCAGAAAAATCCCAAATAAATTCAAATTATTTGATGCGTAAAGACAAATCCATGAACTAAATGATTTAAAAACCAAGTGGAAGAGTCACAGTACCTTTCTCTCAAATATTCTATTCACATTTTTTTTTCTCTCTTCTGTGTCGGCTATATATCGGCGTGTGTATCTGCATCTGCATCTGTTCCTATTCTCACAGAAAGCGCTAGTTTCGTTCCGTTACGTTACTCATTCACTTCGATTCTCTGATCTGCACTTTCGATCTGTTCGCTAACGCCTGATCCGTTTCTGCATCTCCGTAAGCGAATTTGATTCCGCCATTGCGATTTGATCCACATTGGATCCGTGCAATTTCGAGTTTGTGACTGTTTTTGCTGATTTGAATTTTGACTTTGACTGTGATGTTGCAGGGAGCACAATGACGGAGGAGCAGGTGGTGAATGTGCGCGGCGAAGAAGGCAATTCCGGTGGCGATCACTGCGGCGTCAAAGCCAATGTAGTTGCGCAGACTGTCGATGGCGATTTGGATCTCGCCGCCGGCGGTCATGCGACGGAGGAAGTGGCGGTGAAAAATTGCAAGGACGAGGAGGCTAACGGAACTGCGGAGGAAGGTTCTGGAACGGACGGTGGATTGAAATGTGTGGAGAGTGAAGGCGGCGCGGGATCCGTTGGGAGCGGTGTTGTGGAGAATGAGACTCGTGCTGCTGCTGCGGATGAGCTAGTTGCGGATCACGAGGAATATGTTGTTGTCGGTGCCTCGGATGTTCAAAACAGTGTCGCTGCGGAGGGCGAGATTGGCGGTGATGCGAATGCGAATGAGAATGGAGTTGAGGAATGCGAACTTCTGGATCGTGCGGAGGTTTCTGGAGATGAAAACGGTGCGGAGGTTTCTGGAGATGAAAACGGTGTCGTTGTGGATGTCGTGGAAGGAGATACTGACGTGAATCGAAGTGATCGTGACTTCGAATGTGTTGAAGTTCACAATGATGTGACGATGGTGGACGGAGCTGAGGAAGAAGTGACTGCTACTGCTGATGAGAACGGTGGAGACGACGTGCAGGTACGAAGAAGCGAGTAACAGTGCAATAGTTCTCTGAATTTTTTTAAATTAAATTTTTTTTTTCTCAAGGTTAATTTTGTTTAGTCATTGAATTACTATCTTAAATTACAAAAATATATTTTTTGTGCTTTTCAGTCCCTAATTAGTCTTAAAGTAGTGTGTGAAATTGTTGAAGTCTTTATGTTGACCAGTCGAAGTCATTTTAGTTGTTTAAATTGTGTAAATAAGAATTAAATTTTCCCAAGTTTTTTTTGTCAATTTTGAGATTGAAATAATGCATGTATTTTTTTTTTCTAATTTCAAAGATTAATTTTCTAAAGTAAATGATTCTGGCGATAATGTGGTTAATTTTAGTCTGTTTGTTTTCTTAATCTGTTGTCTTCTAATGTGCAGAGTAGGAGTGAGTCTATATCTGATAAAGATGTGGATAAAAGTGGGGTTAGTGCAGATGTCTCAGATGAGAAGGACATTGTACCTAATGAAAATCATGATGTGGAAGAAGTCACTAAGAGGAATGGGGTTCCAGTGGATGTGGTTGGCGTCTCAGGTACTACAGATGTGAAGGAATGTGAACCTGAAGATGCTCAAAATAGTTCAGAGACTGCGCAGGTGGAGTCTGCCTGTGGTTTGGCAGAGTCAGAGCAGGAGCCCAGTGAATGCACTGAGGAGAATGAGATTGTTGTTGAAGGTGAATCAGGCAGCAAGTCGGAGAGGTCTGAGGAGGAAGCAGGAAGTGAACTAGTTCATAAAGGAGAAAGTACGACAGCCTTAAACACTGCAGATGTGAGTGGAGATGGTGATGTTGTATCCGATATTGCAGTGGACAGCACAGCTGAACCTTCTGTTTATGTTTGTGAGACTAAAAGCAATGCAGTTGATTGTGATGGTGAACTTAATGTTCATGTACAAGAGATGAAAAATGCTGCGTTAGATAGTGAAGCTGGAACTTCAAATGGTGCAGTGCAGAGTGAAAGTAGACCTTCAGCTGTGTCTGAGATGGAAAACAGTACAGAGGAGATTGAGGCTGAAGCTTCAAACTTTGCAGTAGAGGGTGAAGTTAAACCTTCAAATAGTGCAGTTGATAGGGAAGTTGAACCTTCAAATGATGTGGTGGAGAGTGGAACCGAACCTTCGAATGGTGAAGTTGAGAGTGAAGCCGAGCCATCAAATGCTGCACTTCAGAGTGTAGTTGAATCTTCAAATGGTGCAGTTGAGGGTGAAGCTAAATCTTCAAATGGTGCAGTTGTGAGTGAAGTCAAGCAATTAAATGGTGCAGTTGAGATTGTAGCTGAACCTTCGAATGGTACAGTTGAGATTGTAGATGAACCTTCAAATGGCAAAGTCGTGAGTGAAGCTGAGCTATCAAATCGTGCAGTTGATAGTGTAACAGTGCCTTCAAATGGTTTAGTTGAGGGTGAAGCTGAATCTTCAGCTGTGAATGAAGCTGAGCCATCAAATGGTGCAGTTGAGACTGTAGTTGAACCTTCAAATGGTGCAGCTGAACCTTCAGATAGGGAAACGGAGAGGGAAGCTGAACCTTCAGATGGTGCAACGAAGAGTGAAGCAGAACCTTCAAATGGTGCAGTGGAGAGAGAAGCTGAACCTTCAAATGGTACAGTGGAGATAGAAGCTGAACCTTCAGATGGTGTAGTTGAGAGTGAAGCTGAACCTTCAAATGGTGCAGTGGAGAGAGAAGCTGAACCTTCAAATGGTACAGTGGAGATAGAAGCTGAACCTTCAGATGGTGTAGTTGAGAGTGAAGCTGAACCTTCAAATGGTGCAGTGGAGAGAGAAGCTGAACCTTCAAATGGTACAGTGGAGATAGAAGCTGAACCTTCAGATGGTGTAGTTGAGAGTGAAGCTGAACCTTCAAATGGTGCAGTGGAGAGAGAAGCTGAACCTTCAAATGGTGCAGTAGAGAGAGAAGCTGAACCTTCAAATGGTGTAGTTGGGAGTGAAGCTGAACCTTCAAACGGTACAGTGGAGAGAGATGCTGAACCTTCAAATGGGTCAGTCGAGAGAGAAGCTAAACCTTCCGATGGTGTAGTTGAGAGTGCTGAGCCTTCAAATGGTGAATTGGAGGGTGTAGCTAAACCTTCCAATGGTTTAGTTGAGAGCGAAGCGGAACCTTCAAATGGTGAAGTAGAGAGTGAAGCTAAACCTTCAAATGGTGTAGTTGAGAGTGAAGCGGAACTTTCAAATGGTGAAGTAGGGAGTGAAGCTGAACCCTCAAATGGTGTAGTTGAGAGTGAAGCTCAACCTTCAAATGGTGTTGCTGAGAGTGAAGCTAAACCTTCAAATGGTGTAGTTGAGAGTGAAGCGGAACTTTCAAATGGTGAAGTAGGGAGTGAAGCTGAACCTTCAAATGGTGTAGTTGAGCTTGAAGCTAAACCTTCGAATGGTGTTGTTGAGAGTGAAGCTAAACCTTCAAATGGTGTAGTTGAGAGTGAAGCGGAACTTTCAAATGGTGAAGTAGGGAGTGAAGCTGAACCTTCAAATGGTGTAGTTGAGCGTGAAGCTAAACCTTCGACTGGTGTTGTTGAGAGTGAAGCTAAACCTTCAAATGGTGTTGTTGAGAGTGAAGTTAAACCTTCAAATGGTGTAGTCGAGAGTGAAAGTGAATCTACTGTTGATTTGCGTCAGATGAAAAACGATGCAGTGAATAGTGAAGCTGAACCTTCAACTGGTGCATTGAAAAGTGAAACTGAATCTGCTGTTGTATCTGAGATTACAAGATATCCGTTAGAGAGTGAAGGTGAAGATTCAAAGGGGGCAGTGGAGAGTGAAGTTCAACCTGCAGTTGAAGGTGAAAGTACCAATCAAGAAGATGAAGACACAAGACCTGCCTTGGATGCTTTGGATGTACAGAATGTGGGTGCAGAGATAGTGAAAAAGCCATTCTACTATTTGATCAGGGTTCCCAGATATGATGACGATGAAAACATTAAAGAGCAGATAGCAAAAACTCTTCACCAAGTAGAAGAGAAGACTAAAATTCGAGATTCTATTCGAGCTGAAAGCCAGATTTTAAAGGTAAATATTATTTTGAAGGCAGCATAGGAGAAACTTTTATGTTTTGTATAAGTTTGAGACCAATCTTTGTAATTTTTTTTTTAATGCTGCTATGAACAGGCCCGTTGTAAGGATTGCGACCAAGAAGTTAAGGCTGCAATAACAGCCCACAGAGCTGCCCGGGACTTGCTCAAATCCAAACGCCAGGAAATGGATTCGGTTCAATCCACAATGAACAGATTAAACAATGCAATTTCTGTTGGGGATATAGATGGCAAGGTATGCTTTTAATTTTCTTCCGGAGATATTTATAAGGATTTGATTCTTCTGCCTGTTTTGTTGTGTTTACGATTCTAATTTATTGGCAGATAAGAAACATGGAACACATGATCCAGCATGAAACTCTGCCTTTAAATGAAGAAAAGCAATTGATACGCCAGATCAAACAATTGAAGCAGAATCGAGAGGAGCTGTCTTCTAATATCAGAAAGCAGGATCAATCACAACAATCTCTAGACCACAAGGATGGAAATATTGAAGAGCACTCTAAGGTACCATATGCAAGCTTCTCTTTGTCATATTTCCTGAATTGTACCTGATTGCATTTGCCGAGCACTATCGGTATCAAATATGGTTTTTGGAAATTTCTAATATCTTTGTTATATTTCTAATATGTGTGATATTTCACTATCTTCAGCATTTACAGCTTTTGAAGAAGGAAATGGAAGTGCTTAGAAATAATGTTCTGAAGTCAGATGCAGCAACTCAAGACGCAAAGAAGAAAACTAATGATGAATATGCTAAGCTGAATGAGTTGATAGGAAAGTTTAAGGCAGCCGATGAAGTTCGTCAAGAGGCATATGCTAAGTCAGTGGCTTTGAAAAAACAATTGCATGAGAAGGTTTAATTTTTCTATTCTTCCACTTCATTCCTTGTCCTTTTGGTTTTTTCTCTTAGATATATATATAAAAAAAAACAATTCAAGTGCCATGCAAAAATATTTACGCTATTTTTGTACTTATACTGCAGGGCAAACATTTCTGGGATTACAGAAAGGCTGCAAATAAAGCGCAGGAACTAGCAGCAGGAGGGAAAAAAGAGGAACTACAATGCTTCTGTGTTGATCAGGTGATCCTTTTAGACATTAAACAATAGAGAGTTTTTCATTTTCATTTATGCACCCTGTTAGGCAAATAGATTGAAATAAACGCTCACCATTGAGAACTTCAGGTTGAGAGAATTATGGAGCTATGGAACAAAAATGACGATTTCAGAAGGGACTACGTCCGATGCAACACTAGGAGTACACTTAGGAGACTGCAAACCCTAGATGGCCGATCACTTGGTCCTGATGAAGAACCTCCTGTAATTCCTAATGCCATAACCGTAAGAGCTTCCAAAAATATTTCCGTGGTCTCGCAGCCAACTCTGGAACAAGAAAAGAAATCCCCCTCAACAGAATCTGTTAATATAAAGGATGAACCTGTTTCGAAGGTTGTGGTGCAAAGAACTGAAACAACTCAGACAACTAAAGCTAAAAATCCTCCCAAACCTTCTCGCATAGAGAAGCCTGTGGCTCGTTGGGGTGATGAATCTGATGAAGAAGAAGTTAAAAAAGAAGAACCTGTGAGAACAAAGGAGGAAGAGGAACTGTTACAGAAGGCTGAAAAGGTAAGGAAGGAGGAAGAGGAGGCAATGTTGAAGGAAAAGCGGAGGCTAGAGGAGATTGAGAAAGCTAAGGAGGCCCAGCAGAGGAAAAAGCGTAATGCGGAGAAGGCTCAACAAAGGGCTGCCTTAAAGGCACAAAAAGAAGCTGAACTCAAAGAGAAGGTAACTATAAGATAGCATTTCTGATTTATAGACTCGAAAAGTACGAAATAATTGTTTGAATTTTGATAAAAAAAAAAGAGAAGAGGATACAATACTAAGGGAAACTAGTAGAACCTATTCCATCTTATTCTATTGTTTCCTTTCATATTTTGTTTTTCACCCAATTTAAAAAGAATATAAGATGGAATCAGAATTTTGTCATTTCCCTCATTACGTATCTGAACAGTGGAATGAAAGTTTTATTCCATTATGTTCCATTCCCCCTTATTCATCTTAATTCATTGCAATTCTTTCCATTATCCAAAGTAACCTTAACAACTTACATTTTCTTCTAATTCATCAACTAAATAACCATATCCGTGTTTGGAGCAGGAAAGGGAGAAGAGGGCAAGGAAAAAGGAAAGAAGAAAGGCAGCTTCTGCTGTCACTGCAGAGGACATAGAACAAGAATCTGCTCCTACCTCAGAAATTCTAACAAGAAGCGTGGAAGAAAATGATCAGAGTGAGAAACCAGCTGAAGTAACAAAAAAGCCGCAGAAAGCATCTCAGTTCACGAAGCAGAACAAGGCAAAATCTGTACCCCTGGCTCTCCGCAACCGGGGAAAGAGACGAATTCAACCATGGATGTGGGTTGTAATTGCAGTTATGGTTGTTGTTGCCTTGTTTTATGTGGGCAATAGCAGCTCTCTGAGATCTTCGCTTCAAGGCTTTGGTTTCTGAAGACACTCGAAAGCAATCTAGGTGCGCGTCGGGGATGTTACCCTTACATATTTATTACATACATACATATACATGCAATTCTTTCTTGCGCTTCCAATTTTTTCTTTCTAGTTTTGGTCTATAGTTATTATTTTCCTCCTATTCAGATTTTTATTTTTTACTTTGGGATGTGTTCTGATTGCCGAATGCTTTTGCCACCAATTATGAGAATAATAAATTATTGTGATTGTGCTCTTTATTTATATAATCTATTCTAATAGCTTTCTCTCTATTGTGGCTATTTTGTTGGGTCTGCTTTTTGTTTGAATACCATACATTAATACTGCATTCTCCTATTATTTTATAACACAGGAATTAATTTAAATAAAAAAATAATGTTTTGAAAAATATAAAGTGGGAAATTTAGGGTCAACCAGTATTTTACTACCTGCGATATTTCCTTTGTATATAAAGAAACATATTCTGAAAAAGATTCTCAAGAAGCATATTCTTAACATATTCATAGGAAGATTCTCAACTCACATGTTTAATTCCTACTTATAAACATACCATTGACAGCTTGGTTTGAGTGACAACTATATAGACCTAAAAGCTATACAAGAGAATTTATAAATTAGATTTTGTATAAGTTATCGAAAAGTGTTTTTTGTGTAACGATTTGCCCGTCTAAATACTCTTGAAAATAAGAGTTATTTTTTTTTCAAAGTATAAAAGCGTAACATCGACATTCTTCAAAAGTTGTCATCATTGAGATTTATATTCCTTGAAAATTTAACAAATTTACCCTACCTTGATATGTTCAAGGTAGAAATGACTACACGTTGAAAAAGACTTTTGAAGACTTTTAAGGAAATTCTTTATTTGTTGACCAAATAAATGTTCAAACGATCATTCTAGGTGCCATAAATTTAAAAATGCTGTTATTTGTTGATTTAGAATCACTCTGGACAAGTTAGCTAACAAGTTTTTTGCAAGTTCTAAATAAAATTAAATTTCCAGCATCAATAATATGTAATTATCATGTGAAAAGTATTAAACGTGTCATCTTCAGATTTTTCTAGACTAGGAAAATTACATGCTATTAAACTTAAAATTTTTTAAACAGATATATGTTGAAAAAAAAAATGCTTGGCTATGCACACTTATAATACAAAATATTTTACTTACAACAATAAAATTATTGATATTACATAAAATTTTTAAAAATTGTAAATATACAAACAGTTGTAATCATAAATATTAAAGAAGAGTCCTAGTTAAATAACCATCTATATTTAACTCATGTTTGAATATTGTATCAAAAACCAATAATAGTAACTATATGTCATTGAGCAAAAATTGAGAAATGCAATCCATGAGAAATGCGAAAATTCCACTCCAAATTCTATTTGTTATTGAGCAAGATGGAATAAAGTATGGTGAATATCTTCTACCAAAGAGAACCAATATACACAAGAAATGCCCCCACTTCAGACAAACACCTCTTTAGATAACAAGTAACTTGATTTGGTAACCTGCCAAGAAAATGTAAGCATTTTAAGGGCTGCGAAATCTTCCATTTTTTTCTCTTAAAGATAGCAGAATTAAGTTATGCAAACTCCTAACTACAAATGAGATTGTAAAAAAATATAAGTTTATTGAACTAAAAAGAGTCCTGGACAAATTTCCTTACACACAAAAGAAAACACATTTACCAACTCTATCAACAATATCTTTTTCAAAATATCAAACAATTAAAATAATTAAGTGTTAAAACTGTTTATAATTTTCAAATAAAGTAACAGGATAATCTGAAAATATATTTAAAGTAAAATTTAAATATAATGTTTTGTCTCAATATTGAGATATTAAAGAAGGATTTAGATCAAATATATAGATATATAATATTTATAGTTAAAGGTAGCATGTTAACAGGTCGTTAGAATTGGTAGGATCTTAGTTTGAACTTTCAAATAAAAACAAGTATTAAGGTGGTTCAAATGTAACATCTTTTAATATATCTCTAAATATTAATAGTGAAGTCAAGGAAGTTGACCTGTGAGTATAATTCATATTTGTTATCATTTTTATTAGATAAAAGTGAGAAATCAAATAGAGTTTAACTAATAAGTTCAAAAAAGATAATTTTTTTTATCCTAAGACCATATAAATTTATGTGAGCAATATTAAAAACACTTCTCATCATGGTTATAAGATTAGACTTTCTAAAAATTCCTATATTACTAAATATGTTTATTAAATCGGATAATTTAACCGTTTAATTTGAAAAAAAAATTAACCTTAAATTAGGTTTTTCTTTATAAGATCAAACCTAATCAAATTCCTCCTCTTGTAGTTATTAAATCCGAAATTTAACTTAATTTGATCAAAATTATTATATAATATTAATATTAGTATCAATGATATTAATATAACTAATATTTAATTTATTATATTATTGCCTTAATTAGATATAAAAATATTTATTATTAGGTCAAAATTTATTTTCTTAATAATTGTTCATAACCTTAATTTAATATAAAGTATTGAATCAAACTCTTATTACCAAGTTAAAAATTATAGTTGATAGTCATGATGATTCTATTTAATAACTTATTAGGTCATATATCTTGATTGATTATGACTTGTCCACTTAATCTTTGTCACACGATAATTAATATTATCTTTAACATGTTTTACTTTTCATGAAATAATCAAAATTAAAAAAAAAAACTAAATCTTTAAAATCATTTGTCTTTTAAAATTCACTTAAACTCTTTTTAAGTTTTAAGTTGAATGATGATGTCAGCAACAAATAACTTAATAATTTAAGTGGTACTAAATTTAATTTCTTTAAATAAGTCTCCAATTTTAAGTATTGGAAATGTAAATGGAATTTGTACTAAAAAGTTGTCAACATGGTAATGAGTGAAGTGATCTCGTTGCATAGATTTTTTAACAACATTAAGAAAAATAGATACATTAATTTAGATTGTCTTAACATTACATAAATATTCTAAATGTTTTTTACCCAATCTTTCCTCTATTTCTCTCTCTATCTCGCTCTCTATCTCTATCTCTTTCTCTCTACATAAACATTAAGCTTCACCTTCTCTCTTTTTCCACATTCAAGCATTAAGTTTTGCCTTCTCTCTTTTTCCTCATTCACTCTCACACTAATTTAATATAATTTAATGATATTTTTGTAGTAAACATGAGAATAATAATGTGAACATCAAAATTACAAGTTATTTTAAGCCATAAGAAAACCATCTAACTTCAACTAAATGAAAATTATTTAGCATACTAGTACCAAATATATTTTAATTTCTCTTTTTATATTTTCGTTATCATGCTTTGTATCAAGGGTTTGTTTATGCCCAACAAACCTTATTTAGGGTAGAATTTTTCTATAGAATGCATAAAACTTTTTCTTTTAGTCATTCACTAAAATTATGTTTTGACCTTTCTTCCTATATTAAATATCAAGCTGAACTTTTTAAACTCCAACAAACTCATTTTATCATAGAGTATCAAGTCCAGTTTGAGAAACTTTGTAATTAAAATTTGGAATTCTTGCTTGATAACATTCTCAATTGCTTCTTGTTAGGTATTTCATCATACATTTCACGAAACTTAGTATCCTCAACCCCTGGTCCTACTCTCAAGTCATTGGCTTTTGCAAACCTATTGAAGATAAACTTTGCAACTCTTTCTCTAAACCTAGTTGCCCTTACACAGACATGCGCACCCCATTCACACTAACTCCGTAAACCCACCACCTTGTGTCACTACTACACCGACCTAACCCCTTACCTCCCTATGAAAATGTATCATGTTATCTCAGTTGGAAGAAAGACGATCCCAAGGTCTTTGATATAATTGTGATGCAAAATATATCAATAATCATAAAATCATGACATTCCATTTTTCAGTGTTCCTAGACTTGTAAATGGTCATTGTGGACACATTTCACTTCCATTTATGCTTTCATGCCCTATTTGGCATCCCCTCTCCACAAACCCTCAAATTTACTAACATGATCAACAATCTCCTAGTCATTGTTTGGTGAATTTTGTAGTTTTTATAACATCATCAAACCTTGTATTACCCCAACATTTAGACTTACCTAGTAGTCTTAGTCCACCCTTCTCAGTAATGGTGTCTTTATTCAATGTAAAGGCTTTTGTTATGTAGTGGACATTTCACTCCATGACTTTATTTTTACCATTTCTTTTTTTATCTCCTCCCCATTAAAAGTCGTGATGTGGTTTGATGTATTGAATATCACATACATTTAGCCCCTTAACTACGGATTTTACCAACAAATCACACTTATACTCTTAACCTACAACCAACACATCATACAGATAGATGAGCTTCCTTAATGCTTGTGCTTCTTGAAACTCCACGTGATTTTGTAGAGTATGGAGGAGGCTTGCACTGAACTAATTGAGTGGAAGAAGCTCTTCTCCAACCCGGAAGCAAGGGAAAGGAAAATGGAATCGTGAAATGATGGAGGAAGATACAAGAGTTTTGGTGAAGCTTACGATAGAAGCTTCAATGGAAAGATGAGGTAGAAGATAAAGGAGTTCTTGAAGGAGGTTGGGCCAACCACCAAAAGGTTCTTCAAGATTTTCTCTAGAGAAGAAAACTCAAATGAGAGCTTACAATGTGCTGAAATTATGCAGCATTTCATTACTCAAAATAAGCTACTTTTACATGGTGCCTACACATGTATTTATAGAAGAAGAGTAGAAGAGAAGCTAGTAGTAGAAGGCTCTCTTAAACCTACCATGAGATGTAAGCTACATCTAACCCTAGCTTCTCGAGCACACTTCCTTACTTTTCACACTTCATCACATTATCCTCAATGGTTGGCACCACCTTTAGTGGAGGAAACTTGATGTGCAACCCTCTTGAATCACCCGTTTGTTGGAAATATGTTGTATGGTTGGGTGCGTCTTTATTGATGTATTGGGACCTTCTCTACGTTGCTTGTACCAAGAGAGAATGCTCACATCTATTTCATGCGAAGATCACATGCTTAGTTATTTCCTAGAGAAATAATGGTTTGAACTTGATGATTGATGGCTATGGAAGTGCAAAATGTAGTAGGCTCAAAAGTGAATCTCAATAGCCTTTATTGGAGTGGTCCCCATGTTCATCTTTATCATTGGTGCATGGTGCAGCTGAATGTAACTTCCCTTCTCACTTTGTATATTGAAGTGGATCTCACCTTCACATTGGAAAACCAATTGACATCTTCATCTTCGTTGGTACATGGTGCAACCCACATAACTTTCCTTCTCACTTTATATATTGAAGTGGACCCCATCTTCATCTTGAAAAGTCAAATGTTTAGCATTTCTTTTGAATAGTCTTGTAATTCACCCTTCATGTGGGTCATAGGTGAATCTTCTATTATTTTCTAAAAATTAAGTCCAGATAGCAAAAATTGGAATATCCAAAAGACCAAACACATGTACCAAATTAAAATCTAAACAATACTATCAATTCGGATTGGACTGTATTCCATCAATCACACTCTAAGTCACCCCATTTCCACTCCTACACTAGCTAGTTATTAGTAATTTGGTCATGCTATTGCTTATTTAGACATTCTTTCTATCAAGGGTGCTCCATCCCTAACTATTTGCCCTCAAATTAGTCTTCAAAACCTATCATCTCCTTTTATATAGATTGAAATTCAATATCTCCTCTTACAACACAAAGTTGATTTTAAATCTCTCGATGATTATCACATTACTCTTTGTCACTCTCCTATTAATATCAATCTTTGTTACTATCCTTTTTTTTTCAAAAGAAAACCATTTCCAAAATAATTTTAGAGATGCTCCAACAAGGCTTCATTAAACACAATACCAAGCTCCTTTTCTCCCTTATTCTACTTGTAAAAAATAGATAGAATATGAAATTTATATGTAGATTATTGAGCATCAAATGTCCCCAGCTCACAACTGATTTCTCGTTTCCATTGTTATGAGTTAATAAATGAATTAGGTTCAATTATAATTTTTATTACAATTGAACACTACTCTATTTATCATCAAATTCACTTCATATTTGTTAAGACTCACAAGACAATTTTTCACACAATGGATGGTTATTACGAATTCCTAGTAATGTCTTTTGATTTATTTAATGTGTCATCCACATTTTCAAGACACTGTGAATCACTTTCTTAGACTTTAATTATGTAAACTTATTTTGGTTTTCTTTAATGATAAATTAATTTATAGCCTTACTTTTCCTTGTCACCTCATTCATTTATACACTATTTTAAACCTTTTAGTTATTAATCAATTTTTAGTCAAGTTATCTAAATGTAATTTTGTCATCACCAATGTAAGTTATTTAGATCACATAATCTTATCTCAAGGAGTGACCCAAAATTTAGAAAAAGCTTTAGCAATCATAAACAGACCTCAATTATAATCTCTTATTATGTTAAGAGAGTTCTTTGATATCACTAATTATAGATGATTTACTCACTACTATTAGAGTTATATTCATTGACTTGTTATGTAATAGTAAGTTTACATAGATTAAAAAGGCTAAACACTCCTTTCAAAATCTTAAATTACAAATGCAAAAACTTCTTACATTAGCTATTTCCAAAATAAGCTATATTAGTAAAGGTAAAATTAATAACAAAATATATACACTAAAAATAGTAGTCATAAAAATTAATTCTCTTTATTAATAATTATAGATAAAATTAAATTTTAGCTATATAAAGTGAATAAAAGTGACACTATAATTTATCTTAGTAATTTTTTTTTAAATGTTTATGGTAAAAAAAATCAAAAATATGTGTGAAAATAATTAAAATTAAAAATAATTTTAAAAATTATATAAAACTTTCTGGTTTTTATGAAAATTACTAAAAGACTAATTATATAAAAAAATATTTTATTAAAGAAAAATAGAGAAAAAATATAATGTTATGAAGATTAATTATTAATATTTGGTTTGTATACTAGAATTTTAATTTTTCTGAGATATGACAACTAGAATCACGAAAAAAAAAACAAAATCATGAATAAAAATTGAAAGAAAACTAATATTACAGTCTGGAAAGAAAAAAAAAATAGTGGAAAGAACAGAAGAGGGGTGAAAAAAATGGATGATATTGTGAATCATTTGTCCATGTTTGGAGGGCCATGGTCTTGAAAATTCCTGCAAGAAATTCCTAAAAAATAGTTCCTCAAAATTTAATGATAAGATGTATTTTTTTAGGTCTTGATAAATTAAAATAAATAAAAACTAAATTAATAATGTCTTGTACTTTCAAACCCTAACTTGTTTTTTGTTATCCTGTGTTTGATTTCTTTTTTCTCTATTTTTCAAAACAGTCACGAGACCTTGTATTGATTGAGCCTTCTACACGTGTGTTGTCTTTGAATGTTTAAAATTTCATCGGCAAGTACATTCATATTTTAATGAGTATTTTTCTTTTCAACTTAAAGTTTTTTTCAATGGAGACTAATATATCAAAACTTTATTATTTGAAAAGAGAATAAACTATTTTTAAATTAATAAAATCCAAAAAATTACTAAAAAACAAAAATATTAATTAAAGATGTAAAAAAAAAAAGTGTTATTTAAATTACAAACATTTTTTAAAAAATTACTAAAAAAGAAAAACGTACTTGAAAGAAACATTTTGAAGAAAAAATAAAACAAATATTTTCGTAACATGATTTTGATAAAAGAAACAAAAATTTTGAAAGCATGATGCTGATAAAAAAATAAAAATAAAAAACGTTCTTCAAGGTACCATTTCAAAATAATTATAAAAATCAATACAATTATACTTTAAAACACGATTTCAAATATAAAAATTAAAATCTTGTATTTAAACCTAATTTTTCTTAAAAAAAAGTAAAATTATATTTTAATGTACGGCTTTTTTTTAAAAAAAAAAATTGAGGTTTTAAACATACTTATTTATATACGTAAAAATTGTAAAATTTATTCATTTTAGTAAAATCAACGGAAAATTGCATTATTTATGTAAAAAATACAAAAAAAACTCTTACACATATGTAGTTCCTTTACTGTTTAAAATTTCAATAACAAGTTAATCCATGTTATAACGAGCATTTTTATGATTGAAAGTTCTTTTTAATAGAGACTAATATTCTAAAACTTTATCAAAAATTAATCTAATTCTATCAAAATATAAGATTTTTTTTTAAATATTATCTAAATTATTGGATCTTGGATTCAGCATATTAATCTTTTTTTTTTCATTTTAATTCAAATTTTTTTCTGATAAAGAGTCATACTACAAAATATAGAGTTTAATTAAAATCTTAGAGAAATGAAATGGTGTTGTTTAACAGTAAAGCAGAATTATTGGTATGTATTGTAAATGATTGTATAAGAAAATGAGTTTCCAACAGAAAATCTTTTGAATGGATACATGGTACAATTACAGTACATCTTGAAGGTTCTTGTTGATGAAGTGGGTAACCAAGTCCATGAGAACAACCCTACCACATCACTTTCAAACATCCTCATAGTGCTTTCACTTCTCAGCTATGGAATCTTTCAAAATATGAATGCTCATGGACAAAATTAAAACTTTCACTTCTCATGGCTGTGATTGAACAATTTGAAAACTTTTCACCTAATAAAACCCTAACTAATTAGGGTTTCAGAAAATTAGGGTTTATTTCAGAAAATTATGTCCTTAGCATTTTAGATATGTAAATATTGCACCAGCCTTCCATTTTATGCCATAAGAAAATTTTGAATTTTTGATGGAAGTCTGGTAGTTGTCGAATGAAGGGATTTAGAAAAACTCACCCAAGAAACATGTGTTGCATCAACCATTGTAGGTAACTTTGACACGTTTTGCACGAACTTTAAAACATGAATTTTACAAATATAATGTTGTCTTTCCTTATTAACTTTAATGAAACTAGCTCCATAGTATAAAGGCATGTATATGTTTTTTTTTTTTTTAGTGAAATGTATGAAATTTATGTGTAGAGGGTTGTATCTGTGGAGGAATCATTATAATTTTTTTATTATATTTTAAGGTAAGGAAATTTAGCTTCCTTAAAATATTTTATTATTATATTCTTTGTACCATTTTTTTTTATTTATATACGAGTTAGAATATTCTAAATATTTTATACGTTTATTTATATATTTGTTATTGTTGACAATTATTTTTTTTACAAAAGCTAGCTATAAAAGAAATAAATTCGTGAATTTTAAAAATAAAAACTTTTTCCATGATTTTCTTTTAAAACTAAAATTTATAACTCTCTAACTATTCTTTTAATTTTAATCAAGAAATCTTATGATATTTATGAATGCAATGCAAATAATTAAGTGAAAGATTTACCATAACAGAAGTAAATAACAAAAAAAAAAACGTTT
>Ga0209700_104074_pt1 | contig 26952 bp, 15 predicted proteins | sample SiratroredBW_FD_187528 | JGI IMG/M metagenome (GOLD analysis project Ga0209700, IMG submission 187528) | Root nodule microbial communities of legume samples collected from California, USA - Siratro red BW (SPAdes) (version 2) | ecosystem: Host-associated > Plants > Roots > Nodule | place: USA... | reverse complement strand
ATTTAAAAAAAAAAAAAAAAAAACTCAAGAATATCTTTTAGATAAAAATAAGTTTTTTAAAATATGTTTTGAAATATGTTTTTTGAAATTTATTCTGAAAAGTATTTTTTAGAATATAAAATTTATATTTTGGAAAAGATTTTTTAAAATATATTTTCGAAAAACATACTTCGAAATGTAAATTTATGTTCTTAAAATTTTTTGGTTAGTATTTTTCAAAAGTTAATAGGGAAAGTATTTTAATATTCTCGTGTGTCTGTAGTGGGGTAGGCGTCAAAATTGATGGATGCAGTAGCCCAATGCGTTTATAAATTTTTTAGACAAATTTAAGGTCAATTTTGAGAGTTCAAACCATCAATCATTACCATTAAATGGTAACATAAAAGTTGCTAATGTAATTTTTTTAAAAAATAAATTATTGTTTTATTCTTAGTCTATATGTTAAATTCACTTTAGCGTATCAACCGTTTATTCACTAATTTTAGTCTCTCACTGATATTTTGACCAATTAGTTTTTAAGTGATTATGTTCTTGACATATGAATTGGCATGTGGACTAATAGTCTTATCTGATAATTATGCAATTCAATATTGTTGGTTGAAAATGATTTTTATGATTCTAAGCTATTACAAATTTTGTAGCAATATTTTAGAAATGATATTTTAGTCATTCCCTTAACATAATTACTATTTGAGACCAAATTTGATGTATTTTACTTTTGTAGGAACCAACGATGAAAAAAAAAATACCCACTAAAACTGAAGTATCGCCACTTTAGAGAGACCAAAATCATTTTACCCTGCCCCTATGACTAAGACATTGACACCTTTTATGTAGAATTCTTTCAATAAATTGCTTAAGCCGAGAACTTTATGCAAGTATTCTGAAAAATATTTAGAGTAGAAATGTGATCAGAGTTGAAACTTCAAGTTTAGTATATTACATGGATTTTAAGAAGATTAGAATAGGATTTGATGAAATTTAGATTGGTAAACTTGATCATGCTAGAAAATTAAAATCTACGAAAGTTTTTTAAAAAGTAGTGAATGATGTATAACAAGGATGAATCTGTTATAAATAAAGATAAAGTTCGACTACGGGTGAAATGAATTATGATAATTTTTGTAATAGGACAAACTATTTACTTTAAATTAAAGATAAGAAAGATAAGAGGAACATCAATAATTCATAGTAATTCACCTTCGTAAGAAAATTACATCTAACTATCCTAAATTGACTAATTTAGGAACATTCAAAGTTTTTTAAGACACTCGTAATTTTAAACGTGTTTGAAAGTTTCATTTTTTAAATTTTTGTATAAAAATTTTAAAAATATATTTAGTTTTGTCGTATGAGGTTGATTTTCTGTATTTTTCTCAAGAAAAAACAAAGATTCAATATTTGTTTTTCATCCTATTTTTATTCAAATCCCTTAAAAAATTGGAATCACAATTCAATCCTTATTCTTAGTCATATCATTGTTCAAATAAAGAATTTTTTGTTACTTATTTTTTTTCTTATTTCTTAAATAGATTGTATATGAATGTTTATTATAAATTAATTTATATATTTAATTAATTTATGATTTTTTAAATGATTTATGTTTTATGAATGATGAGACTTTTATAAATTTGGGGTTAGAAATCTGATATAATATGTGAAGTATTGTTTGAATTGTGAAGTTGTGTATTAAGTAATGACATATGTATAGAGATCCTATACCTAATCTAAGTCACCTAAGATTAGGATAAGATATCAGGTCGTAAGAAAAAAGTTCTTGCACATCGTGATAGGTGTAGATGTGCAACTTGGTTCTAATGAATTTACAATAATTCATTACTTTTGGGTTTACTTATTAATCTAAGTCTTGTAGGTACATGTATAAGAGTAGAACAACTGGAATAAATTTCAATATTTTTATTTTGTCTACCCTTTTGTAAATATTTTATGTGCACTCACTCGTCTCCTTCAATCCTTCTAGTATGAAGTGATTTTTCGGTATGGGACGAGTTTTTCAATGTGGGACGATTTTCCAGTTTGGGTGGAATGTGATTTCTTCAAATGATTTCTACTTTGACTCCTAATTCAATCTTCAAACATTTTCCTGCTTTTAAAATACAAATTCTTAACAAAGACAAAAATACCATTTAGTCACGTAAGCAATTGTGCCACCTCACGATGATCTCGCAATGGCTGGCAACGACCCCATGACTTTAATTTTGGTTTTACAACATGAGATGGTTGAGATGAGACAAAAGAATGAAGAGGAGATCTAGACCTTAAGAAGAGAGAATGAAGAAATGAAAGAAAAATTGTATGGCCGACTTCCATCTCCCCTGCCACAGAGAGCAAAGATCAAACAAAGAATATCACTGTATCGAATCGCACAAGAACTTTACTGTATCCTCGCAGAAGAACTCCACATGTCGCGGTGACTGAAACTGTTAAAGGAGAATCGTTGTTCCACACCTCCACCAATACGTCCTTCCAGCTGGGAGGTAGTAGACAACATCCTTTCAGGAAAAAAGGATGTCACTCATAACTTTCACTGATGACAATTTCAATGCAGTCAATCCAGCATAGGACAATCTCACGGTTATCGCTATAGCCATAGAGAACTTCACAGTAATGAAGACTCTTGTCGACCAAGGGACTTCGGTCGACATCCTCTATTGAAAGACATTCAGAAAACTAAAAATACAGGAGACTGATGTCCATCCCTACAATGACTAAATAGTAGCATTTTCTGGAGAGCGGGTGGAGATGAGAGGATACATCGACCTGTAAACAAAATTTGGTGAAGGAAGGCTTCAAAGCAAACCAATCAAAATCCAATACCTGATGGTGGACTGAAATACACCATACAAAGTCCTTTTAGGACGGTCCTCGTTGAACCAACTTTGAGCTATAGTGTCCACCCCAAAAAGTGTGGTTACACCCACATAGATGTAGGAAATATTTTGATAGAGAAAATTACATTAGAAGTTAAATCCACTTAAGTGTGAGAGACAATCCAATAGAGAAAATCGAATCAAAGATTCAACCATAGAGTTGTGTATTCACCCACATGAGTGTGAGATGTCCATTACTAGAGAAAATTGCATTAGAGGTTCTCTCACAAATGTGTCGTTGGAAACACATAGGTGTGAGAGACACATAATAGAGAAACTTTCATAGGGTTTCACCTATAAAGGTGTGGCTACACCCACTTGGGTGTGAGATACTTGCTAATAGAGAAAAATATGTAAGAGGCCTACCTTTAAAAGCGTGGTTGTGCCCATATGAATTAAGAGGTGTGCTAGTAAAGAAAATTGCATTAGAAGCTCACCGTATAGGTGTTAGAGGTATACTAGTAGAGAAATTGCACATAGATTTTCTCACAAACATTGTAGATGTTATTCCACAATTCATTTTTAGATTTCTTATTATATAATAATGTCGAGTTTTTGTGCAAGTATCTCCCATTCATATGGGTGAGAGATACTTGCTAACAGAGAAAAATACGTTAGAGGTTTACCTTTAAAGGTGTGGTTGTGCCCACATGGGTGTAAGAGGTGTGCTAGTAAATAAAATTGCATTATAAGCTCATCATATAGGTGTTAGAGGTATACTAGTAGAGAAATTGCACATAAATTTTCTCACAAACATTATAAGATGTTATTCCACAATTCTTTTATAGATTTCATATTATATAATAATGTTGAGTTTTTGTGCAATTGATTTTCAAATGTGATTTTGTGCAAACTAAACCAACAAGTAATTTAATTAGGGAAGTAAAGAAGACATAATCGTGATTGATTGCATATGACAACAATTGTCCCGTGACGTAGGTTAGGTTGTTGAAGTTAGAATAGAATTTTATGCTAGGACCACTATTCTCTTAAGTATAAATAATTGCTCCCTAACTATCAAATATAAGTTTTGGCCTAGTGGTAAATGCTCAATTTGACAATTGATATGAGTCAAGGTCACGAGTTCGATTCATGTAGAATCAATTGTTTCTAGTGGGGTGATTGCTAAAAGAGATACCGTTGCACATTGCATCAATTCTCCTATGACATAGGTCAAGTGAGTCAATTCACAATTGAATCTTGACATTTGGACTACTATACTTTTAAGTAGAAAGAGTTATATTATGACTATCACGACAGTCAACCTTTGATTAGAAAAATGTTAAGGTGATTTTGAGTGCTGGATGTCAAATTTTCTTACTAAAAATTGAACATCTTTAAAACAAACTCTTTCATGAAATGAGATCTCGAATCTCTTATAATATAAGCAAAATTGTGAATTATAATAAAGAAAGAAAATTTTACGACATGTTAGTATTACTTCAACATTTAAATCGATTAAAAAATAAAAGTATAATAAGTAAGAATGTTAATGTAAGTATCGAATGAAACTGAATTATTGTAAGTCTTTTTCTTATTGGTAATGTTATTATATAAGTTTTTAGATCTTACATATAGTTATCTTTTATTAAATTCTGTCATATTATTGTATAGTTATCTTTTATTAAATTCTGTCATATTATTGTAATCGAATAATATGATAAGATAATAATGAGATAGTTGAATTGTTGAGTCTTGTATTTTCGATGTTATGTAATTTATTCTATTAATAATAACTCATCCAAAGGGATATATCCAGGAAAAATACGTTGATTAATACTCTTGGTTAGCACTTAAAAGCACTACTAGTAACATTAGAAATATAAGTATACTCATTTCATATATCACTGGCTCTTCAACTTTACATGAAGAGCTGGTTCCCTCAATCTACCAAATGCCTAGTTCCTATAGGCCTAAAAATAACTCATGGACATATTTTTCTTACTACATTCTATTAGGAACTTGTTTTTCCTTTTTCATAGAAAAAAAAAGTTATTCTAACAACATTTTTATTACATTTTCATAGATTCTATTCAGGATGCAACAAGTTTCTTGATGCATTCCAAAACCTTCAAAGTATTCATCACCTTCAACTGCAAGCAAAATTTTGATATTTATTGTTCACTTTTGCAATCATTGTTGTTAGTTCACCAATGTACCTGTTTCATCATTAAAGGAAAAGTTCAATATTCTCACTACCTTGTTCCTGTTATTATCTATTTGCATTGATTTGCACAAGACCACAAAATCTATAAACAGATGAAATTAGAGGCTAGTTTAAGAGTATTTTTAGATAAAAAGTACAGTAAATAGTTTATGTATTAACAGTTTTTACGCTGTCATCCAGTAACAAAACATCATTAGTTTGTTGAATATTCTAATAACTGCTTTAAAAATCATATATAACATGGTATCTGAATGGATGATTATGTATGAAAAACAAACTCTTAAAATAATAATGTACATTTGTCTTAGTTTATGAATAATTATCCAATGCCATTTCGGAAACTGAATTTCTAAGAGCAATTTTACTCTCTAAACTGCAAAAATGCACTTTACAATGGTCAGATTCTTTCTCTTGCAACACCATGCAACAGTGTCAAGAGTCATTCTTCTTTTGTTATGATATCATAATAAAATTTGGCTGGTAACTTACGAATTTTCAAGAATAATATGGACTTCTTGTGGATACAAGATCGTCAATGTTCTGAAAGTTATAAGTTGGAACTTTCTTCTTCTGTCCCCTGAACATAACCTCAACTTCTACATTAAATGTTGCACAAACAGGTCGATGGTCTGAGAACTTAAATTCCTTTCGGACATATGAAAGTTGATGGATTCCCCTTCCATGCCACAAGATTCTGTCACACCTGCAATATTCCCCATTATTCAGATTTGAAAGAACATAATTTGGATCCCAAATGATGATACTTATGTTCTTTTGGTTCCAAAAAGTTCCTAAAAGATTACACACAACAAGTTCATTACATTCATAATAATAACTTAAAAAGTCATACAAACAGTGATGTTTGATTGGTTGACAGTGTCATTAGTTAAACTCTCTTAAGTTTCTTAAACAGATTGGTTCTTAAGAAGTGAACTTTGTGTAAATGAAAACAAGAATGCTAAATCATCACTTTACACTACAGGCTATAATCCTAACTAGGTAATCATTTGCAAAATTCGTTACAATTTTGGTAGGGTGAAGTTGTTAGCTAGTTGACAATTTCAAAGGCAAATTGGAATTAGATGGAAACTCTTAGAGACCAAAGTAATGCAAGTAACATTGTTCAAGGACCATAGTATTTATCAGAAGAAAATATCTTGATTTCTTCAAACTGATACATACCAAGCTGGAGTTCTCCTCTTGTGCTTTGAAACTTTTACACCTTCAACATAGTAAGTGTCTGAGTTAAAGGCATATTTGTATGTAGGTGCAAAGTAGATTTTTCCTTCTTTCCACCCCTTGAATACACGACCTGCTTCCCTTTCCATTTTAAGCTGTGAAAAGAAAAAAATTGTACATCAGAAATGTAACTAGAAGTCACCACAAAAAAGAGATGTACCCCACTTAAATTTTCAGAAGATTATGAGTATATCAATATGAATATCTTCCATTTCATGGTTCATATAAATGAAAACCATAAAAGCTCATCGCCTAAATGAGGAAAGCATTATATATTGATATTATCTAGGTGACCATCATGAAAACTAGGATGCTAAACAGCAATGGCATGGATGAACTTTTCAAACAACAAAAGGGCACATATATTATGATAGTCAAATCAGCACAACATTCTTAGGAAAAAGAAACTACCTGATCCTTGTTGAAAAGGGCAGGCCAGTCCTTCTTTTCCACAAGCCTTTTTGCATCATCATGGCTCAAAGAAATTCTGTAATTCAAGTCCCCAAACCATATGATTCGGCTGGAGAAAACATTTCCCACATAATCAGAAAACTTGGGACCAATGATATGAAAGTTACTCAATGCCATTAAGCACTTGAGAAACTTTTGCATTAAAACTCTTCGTAATTAGTTTTGAAAGATTCTCACTCATGATCTAAGATTCTGTCAGGCATTCTACTATGTGGTGTCTTGCAAATCCTTGGAAACTGAGTGTTCTTCAGAATCTCTATGACATCAAGATTCCTGCGAAGCTCATCACCCTCTTTCTCTCCAGATGCCAAATGACTACAGATAAAGCAAAAACTTGTCTGATAAACAGACATGCTCACTGATATACACCCCTGCAGCCACAAAACAAGCATGGTAATGTAGATAGTAACTAAAACTTGTGTTAGAAAATTGTTTTCTGTTCATACTTTGTATGAACTTTAGTTAAATGAAATAGAATAAAGCTTCTTAAGACTACCTTGTTGCCAAGGCAACCCATGATCCCGCGGCTAGTGCAACATATTCTCAGATGGCCTACATACTGAACAAGTTCCCTCTTCATCCAGACACTTACAAAAATTCCAACCATTTGCTTGCATGTAACAAGGCTGTATTTCATCTGACTAGTGGCCAAGGAAACAGGAATTTGGAAATTATCATCCTCCTCTTCGGTTGAAGAATCATCCGAATTGAAGTTTGATTCTTGACAGCGAAAACAGAAATCCTTAGCAGCCTTCCTTTCCATTTCAAGAACACAGTTACAACCTTTTAGCCTCTTTCCATTTATCTTTTTGAAAGTTTTCTTAATCTTCTTCAGAGAAGGCTTTTGGAAGAACAATGGTCCACCAAAAGATGCAGTCTGTTTTAGTCCGTTAGAAGCCAAATCTGAAGGACCATTCAGTGATTGATTGATTAAAGCAAGCCATTTTGCAGCAGGCTCATTATCCTCTAATACCAGCACATTTCCAGCATTTAAAGGCACAATCTCCTGAAAGCTGAAAAATTGAAGATATTGTGAGTTAGAGTGAGTTTGTTTAAGACTTATTTTCTTAAACGAATCACTTTCTTTATGCTAATATAAAAAACCACTTTTGAAAAATGTTCACATCATTAACATAAACTTTTAGATTATTTTGAAGAGCTAGAATGAGTAGCTTACTAAAAGGTCTCTTAAGAAAATATTAGTTTTTATACAATCTACAGAACACTTTTTCCCTTTTAGTTCTGCATACTTGTAAAGCAGAAATCTCCAATTAGACTACTTTTCTGCCTAATAAAGCGCTGCCCAATATTCAAAGCATTTTTATTTCTCAAGCAGACAACACCACATGCACCAACCTATATTGGCATACGGCAAACCGTGCAAATAAAATTCATTTCATGACAAGTCTGAAAGGTCAAAAGTTAAAATCTAAAATGATAAATGACCTTCTTTTTGACAAAGTGAAGAACAAAAGGGTTGTTAGTTAACTCCCTAGAAAGAAGGGCAATTTGTTGACTAAATTCTTATTCAATGATTAAAATCAGAAGTATGAGAGACGGAGAGACCATACCCCAAAACATACATATCTGGGTCATTTCGAACCTGAAGAAAATCACTCAGATCAAGGTTCATAGTGGGGCATTGCCCTCCTACATTCCATGTTGCTGCAAAAACTCTGATATGAAAATAACTACGATCATTAATCTGTCACCAAATATTGTGTTTTATATAAAAGAAAAAACAATCAAATCTTCATATAAATATACCTGAGATTCTGAACTGCTTCAGTAGAGGACATAGAAGGTTCTGAGCCTCGATTTTCAATGGATGGATCAGAAAGTGCATCTACAAGGAAAATTAGAGATTGGTCTAAGTGATCATGCCAAGATGAACCTCTAGAATGGTGTTTCTGAAACATGTGAAGGGTGAGGTTCTATTGCTCTTAACATTTATCCTCTAGTACTGAGGGAATTTACATACAGTAAAAGTTAAGATAAAGATATATTATTATGGATAACAAGTTGTACTTTAATAGATTCTCAAATTTGGAGCAAAACCACTATATGTTCTACTTTATATTACCGTTTACAACTTACAAGTCAATGAAGCCATAACAACTTCTAATCCATATTTTTTATCAATTCTGAAAAATATCCTCGTCAAAAGGGAAAATGGAAAGATAAGTTCTCACAACAACCACTGGTAATACATTGGAACATATTACTAAGCAAGAAAGGTATATATGCCTTTCTCAATAGCCACTTATTATCTCTCAAACAGTAAGAAAGAATATTTTGTGCCAAGATGAAACAGTGAAAAGGAAAATGAATCCATTCAACTTGCTTCATTTATTTCACCACCTAAAAACACAAGTATGAACACATTCTTCTGAATATACATTAAAAAAACTTAGGATGTTCCCTCCTACCACTCTGAACTTTCAGTTATCAGTTAGGCCAGCTCATCTCCTGATCTTTACAACTAAGATAAGGGATTTTATAAACATCGTGCTTATGCAATAGATCGAAGAAGAAAAGGTTAAGTCAAAGGGAAATAAAGAAGTAATATATTCTCTTCAACAGAAAAGTAGTGATTCCAATAAATATTCTCTTTAATGGGATAGTAGTGATTCCACCTTTTCAGGAAAGACAGCATATTGAAATGCTGAATGATATATCCAACATAATAACCAAAAGAAATTAACAATGTCTATGTCAAATCACCCATAATTCAAAAATATTATTCTATCTTTTTCACATCTTCATATACATGACCAGAATGTTGTGTAATGCTGCCAAACTCCATCTAGTTAAAACAGAGTGAATTTCAATAGAACTCACCAAGGGAATAATTTGAACCTCTCTCCATTGTCCTTCCATTTCTCTCTCTCATGGCCAAAACTTTCCACAGAAACGACTGAAATCACATTCACCAAAAGAAAAAAGAGTAAACATTTAATAAAGTTATTAAAATAAACATAAACATTGCATAACCAATACATAGTGTCATCCATTAAATATCTTCATGGCAGTGAATAAGAGACACAAAAAAACGCAAAAAGAAATTGTTTGCAATTAAACTGAAGACAAACTAAACAATATTTTCAAGAAATGAAAGAGAGAAAGAAAGAAAGAAACCTGCTTTTTCCTCTGCTGATTGCTTGGTATGATATCTGAAACTGTTTCTTCTTGTCTGTCCTCAAATTCGTTGTCCATCTGAATTCCCAGGGAAGACACGTAAATTAGTGCACTCAGAGTATGAGATCACAAGAAACTAATCAACACCCATTGCATGATTATTTCCCAGTAACTATTTACAAGAAAATAGGCATCTCAAAGCATTCACACCAAACAAAACTGAGATGCTCAGATTATAGAAACACAAGGGGTATGACCCAAATTGGAAAACAATGAATTCAAGATGCCCAAAAGTGTTAAGAACTGCAAAATAACGCAAGGAGTATCAATTCTTAACCATGAACCCAAATCAGAACAGTATCACACAAAAATGGCATTCACTGAAAAAGAAAATCTCAGCCATTTAGAGAAGACATTGCCACCCCCTGAAAAGGGGTATAAATTCCAAATGTGATCCTTACAAAAGTCAACTTCTTGTGCAATGCCCTTCAAGCATCAATTATCCTACAGGGTATTCCCAGAGAAGGAATATAAACTGAGGAAAAAAGAGAAAAAAAAAGGAACCTGAATAATCCTTGTAGAACTGAGAACTCTTACTCTTGTCTGCAACAAAATGGTCCTAAGTTTCTCTTCCAAAGAACCAGAAAACTTGACATATATACCAAACAAATATTTGATGTTTTCCAAAAGGATAGAAGAGGGGACAAAGAAATAGGAATAGGTGCAAATAGGGAGTAGGGTCCTCCCTACTCAAGAAAATGGAATGAAAAATTCAGAAACAATAAATAGAAAAGAGATAAAAGGGAAACAGTCAAAAGGGAGAATGGAATAGAATCTCATGTGCCCCTTCATTCATATATATTATTATTTTTTTAGGTGTGTGGCAAAGGCTATGATTCGTCAGTTTGTTCTTTGTTTTTACTCTCTTGGAAAACCCAAAAGGGGTTCTTTTTAAGAGCCAACGAAAAAAAGCATTTTTTTTAGCTTCAATGCTGAGAATTGTCTTCGAAGTTTGAACCTCGTCCTTTGTACTAGTTTGAACATTAAGGTAGAAAGAAAAAAGAAGTTACTTTCTTGTGTAATCTTAGTCCATGGAGAGAGAAAGTAACCAACCCCACGTGTGTGCCTGCAAATAAAATCACAATAGTTTGTTGTGCCATGTTTCCTATGAATGTGACACCAAAAGGTTCCTTCTGCCTTGTGTTAAGGAATGGCTTTTACCCATTTCCATGGATTTTGTATCACATTAAAAATACAAAATGCAAGTTTTCTTTCATATTAAGTTTTTACAAAATTATCATTGTTGATGTTTTATTATGATAAATACCATAATTAATCATTATTGTAGCAGGTTTATAAAGAATAGAAGAGAATGATAAAGTATTATTCTAAAATTGATTACAAGAAATTTGCTTATTGATCATTTTATTTCTAATGGTTCTAGTTTATAGTTAATATATATATATATATATATATATATATATATATATATATATATATAATTGTTACAGAGGATACGTCAAGATATTTTAAGAATAATTTTTGTTATTTTTCATTTATTAACTTTTTTAGATATCAAATTTTAATTGTATTGCAGAACATTTTATGGATATGAGGAACCATTTTGTGAACTTGAGTTTCCATCGATAGAAACCTTAACTTTTATGATCGAATTAGTTGAATCTCACCAATTGAATAGTATAACATAATTTAAGGAGAGAAATCTTTCATTACTAATTTGTTCTTTATTCTTGATCATAATTTTGAAGATTCAAATATTCCATATTCATTTTATGGATTTCTTTACATATCATTTTGACTAATTTTAGATGAATTAGACATTTGCATATATGGTTCTTTGGTTCAATGGAGGATTATAAAAGGGATGCAAGGAAAGAAGGAATTTAGAAATAAAATGGGTTGATGTACATTCAACATGACATTAATTGAGTATTTGAAAAGCTTTTATGACAAGCTTATTTCATGAGCTTGATTGAAAATTTCTTTCAAAATAAATTCAGATTAAGAAACTCAAATCCTAAAGATGATGGTATGTGAAATCTTCTAGATATAGTTTACTATTTATGCATGATTATGTCCAATCTTAATAATAAATAGTCATGGTCAACCAGTTTTCAGAAGTTTCACGTTAATCTAGTCTAATTAAGTCAAGAGGTAACTAAGGTTTGACCTAGGATGGTTTATGTCCCTCCAAAATGCAACATAATGTTATCCATAAATAACCCCAAATATGCATGGTAAAATATCTAACTAAAACACAAAACAGTATATGTTGATTTACACAAATTTCAATCCAATTGAATACAATCTTGAGCAATTCAATTACCTACAATTCAGAGTACCTCAACTCTTAACTAAAGAATCTTTAGAAGAGTAATAAATATTTATACGGATTTACTATCTACTACTTTGAGAGTTGCATATAGTCCTTAATCAATCTAATTGATAGTTATATTTTTAATCTTTATGTACACACAAAGTTCAATATTTATTTGACTATTTGAATACTACAAAAAAAAAATATTTCAATATTCTCTCAAGTATTCAAATACTTTTCTTAGACATTTTAGACTAAGTTTTTTGAATTATTTCAGTACTTAACGAAATCTCAGAAAGATCTTTAGAGAAAAAAATTGTTAATACTCATACACTCAAAAGATAAAACATTAATAAGTTTATTTTTTCAAAAAAAAAAACAATAAAGATTAATAGTACAAGTGAGAATAACAAAAACAAATACAAAACATTTCTCTATGAATTCTTATTCAATGCTTTCTTTTACAAATGAATTTTGATAAACAATACAAGAAGAAAAGGGAAAATAACCCTATACATGTTTATTTCATACAACTTTGTATGAATATAATAATTAGAAACATCGTCTACCTAATAATACCAATACACAATTAAAATATATGCAGAGTAATACGATACAGTGAAGTATAAAAACTTACCTTAATGCAAAAGCAAATCGATGCAAAATACTTGGACATTGGTAACGCCTAAGGGAATGAAGACGACAATTAGGGCAAATTCTTGGTTAAAGCTCCAGTAGGTTGACAATGACGAAGATGAATTATACGAAAGAAAGAATGAAGAAAAAGACAAAAAAACAAAATACATACCTAAAACAAAATTAGGACAATTTTGTATTTCAATTAAATGATAAAAATGCTTTAGTCAAACTATTTAAACCAAGCAATATTTATTTTCTCTTCCTTGCAAGTCTCTTAATACAAGAAGGAAGTCAAAATTGGGTAACGGAAGGTTTTCCTTTTTTTTTTATCATTTCTTTCCCCCATTTAATTACCAAAAGATTAAAAAAATGTTTTTCTCTCTAATTAAACTACACAAAAATTATAACAATTATATTATAAATATTTCATTTGTATATAATTTTTCAAAATAAAAAAAACATATATTTTCATTCTTGTTTATAAATTAATCATCTCTCGCTATTAGAATATTTTGGATTATATGTAATGTTTATAATATATACTTGCCTTTTGGATCAACAACTATCTCTATAATCAACACAAGTTTTTTTTTTTTTTGTCTTTGGCTTTACTCACACTCTTTTTTAGATGTTACTCATTTTTGCACTAATCCAACTCAATCAAATTGTTAGACCAAAGATTATTATAAATTCTTAAATGTGAAACATAAATCAACTAAGAGTTTAATCTTCTTTTTGTTACTAGAGCTAGAATTTAAACACTCGAATAAATAAGAAATAAAACTTGAACAAACAACAAAACAACACTAGGAATGGAATTGCAATATGAAGATTGAACCAAACAAGCAAAGTAAAATAAGAACAAGGACTACAAATAAGGAATAAATGGATAAAAGGACTTAAGAGACGAGAAATGATTTGTCATTTGAGAAACTTCATGTGTTCTTCCCCGGGATGAGCATAATAAGATGAATCACCATTTCACTTTTAATAATCAAAATAAAACTTATAACAATGATCACTCTCATAAGAGCATCTACAAGTGAGTACCTTGTTCTTGATCCATTGTGCCATTTTTTATGTCCAAAAAATTAGTCTAGATACCGTTCATTTCATTTTTACAAATTATAGATTACATAGAGATGAATGGAAAGATGGGGAAAGGCACAAAGAGTGACGCATTGCATCAGAATATATATTTAAATTACTATGTCATTCTGTCAAGGTTTAAATATTATTAAAATTAAGGGAAACTACATTGACTATTGTAAAATAAAATTTGAATCAAATTAAAACATTTTAAATAGTAAGACTAAATTGAGAAAATTTGATAAATGAAAAATGACCTAAAAGCCAACACCTACAAATTATTAATTTTTGTTAAAGAACTTCAACTAAGCAAACATCTTATATTTATCTGGCTAGACATTATAAAAATATAAATCCTTTGAATTATCTCTGGGAGTGTGTTGAGATATTGAAGAGACTTATCTAAAAATATACCTAAATATGTCTTAGAGAAATAATTGAAAAAATACAATAAATTGTTAGTGACGGTTGGTAAAACTTGACATATGAACTTAAATTACAAATATAATATTAATGATAGAGATAAACTAATATAAAAATTGTTGTGTACTTTTTTATATCTCTTTTCAAAGTTTTTGAAAATATATATTTTTAAACAATAACAGTGGATCAAAGATTTTTAGTTGTAAAGTTTATTAAAACAGTTCAATTTTCATTCTTATGAGTATGTACTTGTATACTTCACTTAGAGTTCTTAATTAACTGGTGAAAAATAGACTAATATTCGTTCTTATATTCATTCAAAAATGCAAGTTAGAACTCTCTCACATTTCGATATATATTTGATTTATTTACTAGTTCCTCATGTTAAAAGCCTCTTAAAAATAATTCTTTATCCATATCTCACGGTGTGAATCTACAATCACTCTTTATCAAGTCAATGTCTAAAATGTAACAAACCTATTTTGTTGATTTTGTATGAAGTTGGAAATAAGATTCTTATAAATGTTCAAATCTTAGAAAAATCTTCTACAAAATTTTTCTAGAACATTAAAAAATGCATTATGTGTAATTAACAAACGCATTAAAATATAAATAAATAAAATCAGTTTAATTAATAAAATATTATTTTCATGGTGGTTTGAAATATTTTATCACAGTTGCTGTTAATAACCAGCTAAAGATAATATAATTTAAAAAAAATATTATTCAAATCACAAGACATGTGTCAGAAAATGAAAAAGAACAGTATAACTTTAATAGATGAGATTTAAATCTATAATATCGAAGTTGAAAGATAATAAATCCACGATCTTTTTCTTCTTTTCCATATAAGCATGTCTTAGTGAGTATTATGATTTCCAAAAAAATTATCAAAAGGTATATATGCTTTAGAATAAATTATAGCCATTTTTAGTATTTTCTTTTTTTTTAATCAAATTGGATGTAACTTTTATTTCACTTTCTTTTGTGTTATTTGTGCTTCCTTGAAGTGCACAAGGCAGGAAAAGATAAAAGTAATTACGTTTACGTAATAGCAAGAATTTGCCTGAAGCACCCTTTTATGCATTCTTTTAACTCTCGACAATCATGACAATAGAAAAATGCATTAATCTTCAAGGAAGAGAAATGGTTATTTTTTAGAAAACTTTCATCACAACCTTTGTAAAAGTAATCATGGTTCCTAAGAAAATAATCAAGGGCAACATCATGCATGCATTGAGATGTCTATTGGAATATTTTTAAGAAAAAAGATTGTTGCGGATTATGTTTAAGATATTAATAATTAATTTGTACTTATTAAGAAAGTTAATAATATTTTTTTTTCTGTAGTTATAATGTTTTCAAAATTATCCTTAAATAAAGAAAGAATGACGCCATTCATGACCTATAATGCTCGTCTATGAACTAAAAAAAAACGAATATAATTAAATATATGGAGGAAAGTAGGGCACATTGTTTCAATTTGATTTACTATTGTAAAGACATAGTTTCACGAATTTTGAAGAGAAGCACATCATCCATTATCATAAACAGATACGTAGAAAGAAAAAAGTGGAAATGGTCCATTGAGGAATAAATAAGGAAGATTGGAAAAGAGTGGAAAAGTGGTCCTAAAATCTAACTCCATGAATGAAGATGGCCCTTGAAGCAAAATGTTGAAAAAGCTCAAAACCCTAGAAACGCAAAGAGGCTCTTCCAAATGGATGACTCAATAGTCAAGGTCAAACTGCTTTGTCTCCACATGGGGCCACTTTCAAAGTACCTAAATCAGTGTTGCCGCTTATCAACCATGATACTTTCTTTTTTATAAATTCAAATTATATATATATATATATATATATATATATATATATATATATATATATATATAGAGAGAGAGAGAGAGAGAGAGAGAGAGAGAGAGAGATTGATGAGAACTAATTTCTTAAAATAGAAGATTCATTTAAGAAATTAACTATAGCATAGCAATATCGGTGAATTATGATAGAATTTTATTATGATGATGATTGTTTTTCAAATTTTTAATATGCATGGACTTAATTAAAACAACTAATTAAAATTAAACATATGATTCAGTGTTTAAAAAAACAAATGGTTATTTGTCCACTACTGTAAAAATAACTTTCGATGACCACTCGTTATAATTCATTTCATAAGACAATTATATATACACTTAAAAATAAAGTAAATTCTTTTACATCATTTCTTACTGAAATTCACATAGAAAGTGTATCTATTCTAAATTGAAGTGACAGAGAAAGTCTTATCTAATTTAAATAAAAAATATTTGTCTAAGTAAATAATTTGGTTAGAATAAATATTAGTATATTTTATTTTTAGTATAATAAAAAAGAATAATAGTTTTATTACACAAACTTTAAAGCAAAGGAAAAAGAATTCCTTCAAAATTAATTAACGACAATCTTTTATTTAGTAAACATATGACAATTATTAAAAATTAAATATGTACTTAATTATCTCAATCATTAATGGTGTTTAAACAAAATTAATAAAATAAAAACTTTTATATTAAAATTATTCTTTTTCCATTGTATTAAAAAATATTTATCAAATATTTATTATACTAAATCCACTATTTATTTTATTTCTCTTTTTTTTAATTTTTTTTCTCTACATTCTTCTCCCTCCTCTTTCTTTCGTGTCACCACAATGCCGTCACAATAAAACCATTACAAGACCACTACTATGACGACACTGTTCTGAGACTACCATTGCAAACACCAAGACCTTCATTATAATCACCATTGCAACCCCAACCACCACCACCCTAAAATGTATAAGTTTTTGAAACTATATATATATATATAGAAGAAAATGAATAAATACAATGAAATATTTTCAAGAAAAGATCCTAAGTTTTTATGATGGTTATTTTCATTAGTAATATATTCTTTTGTTGTAATAGTGATCACAAGTCATGTTGTAATAGTAGTAAAAAATGACTTAAAAAAGGACATTGTTATAGTGATCACAACAATTCATGCTGTAATAATAGTAAAGAATGACTTACAAAAGACATTGTGATAGTGATAAATTATATTATTGATCCACCATGATATATAGAATTAGGGCTAGTTATAAAGGTGGTGAGATAGAGTAGTATGGTCCCGAAAGATGATTGTGGTGATGATATATAAAGTATTGATCCATGCATGCTCTTTTACCAAAGTGTCTCTCACTTTTGTGGTACTAAGCCACTCTGCAAAGAGACGAAGCCAGCTTAGAATAACACCAATATGGCGGCAGTTTTCTTCATTGAAAAAGCACATCATTCTCCCCAAAATAGAGGGTCACCATTTGCTTTTCAAGTGGCATAGTGGGGCCACTTCGCCACCATTTCACAGACACATTCCTTGGTATTCCTGTTTTCATGCTCAACACCTAATATCAATATATCTTCACCACTTTTCAAGGCACATCTAAGGATGTGAGGACAATGAATGCCATGCTAGCTCTTGAGATCACTTTGATCTTTTCTTGTTCCATTTATTTTACAATGCTAACTAATGTCTTATGACCATTCTTGCTTTCCAACATTTCTTCACATAGTAGAGAATAATATGTGTTTTCTTTCATTTGTCTATATAAGATCACATGAGTTGTAATTTTGTCAATTCTACTGTTTTTCAACATGGTAGGAACTAATAAATTAGTGCTATAGAAGAAAAATAAAGATAAATGGGATATTGATTTGATCTTCTATTTTATGTAGATAATATACTCTAAGTAGATATAGATGAAGAAAAGTAAATAAAAAAATTGTGACCTCATTAATGAATGTTTTAAAAAAGCAATTTTATAATATTTTTTATAGATTAAATATGTTTTTAGTTTCTTAAAATTAAAGAGTTTTGATTTTTATTTCTATAATTTTTTATTTCATCCCTATAAATATGAAATCATTGATTTAAATTCTTATAAAATGTGTGGATTTTGGTTCTAGTTTTTGTAAAATATTTTTTATTTCTAAAAAAATTCAAATCATTGTTTCTAGTTCATTGTATTCCTCCTAAACTAGATAAATAACATTTATTTTATGTATTTTAAGATTTTATTTAAGTATGTGTTTACATTATATCGCAATATTATTATGTGTGCTTTGAAATGTTTATTTCACTTTTTATTCAATACATATGTAAATAACCAATGCCGTATATACTAACGATAAAAATTGATTTTTTATTTAAAAGTGACGAAAAATAAAATAAAAATTTTTACAATACAAAAAGTCAAAAACTCACTTTTTTATAATACAGATTAAAAATATTTAACATATTTTTCTTTATCAAATATCACAGCGAGGAGCATCCCTTTAACTGATATCACAGTAATCAAGAAGAGGTTTAACTAAAAATATTTATTATATCGACAATACAAATATCTTTTTAAATAATTAAGCATATAATACACATTTACACGAGTAAAACTGGATTTGAATCTCTTAAGCAATTCAAATTTTGAATGTAGAAAAAAAAGTTATTAGAAGACGAGACCATATAAAACGTGTTAGGTTGTTACTATTAGAAGTATATATTTCACAATTATACAATGATTGATGTAATAAAAAAATGTGATAGTACGGCTATAATTATTTAAAATTTTATTGTATTGATTGTATAATAATTTATATAAATTTTTTTTACGTATGACTATGCTATATAGGAGGGTTTACATAGAATAGTTTTAAAAGTGGAATCAATCACTGCAACTCATGTTGCAACTTCGTCATCACAGATAATGTCACCCTCGTACCACTATTTGTGGACTTGCAACCATCTTCCCTCATAGTCACACAGTTTTTCACTGTACCTCTTCATGCAAGGTTCGATTTCAAATAATAATTTTGTGTGTTTGTGTATTAATTGATTGTTTAAACAATAATAATATTATGTTTATATATATATATATATATATATATATATATATATATATATATATATAAAAGATAAATTTTGACTTGGCTAATGTTAGAGATTGATATTTCACTTTTTTGAGATGGTATGGTTTCATGCAAGCGTGTCTCATTTTTTATTTTTTATTTTTGAACAGCATGCAAATGTGTCCCGTAGTGAGGAGTTTGTGAGGTACTCGTGTTTGAGAGGGAATGTAGCAATGTGAAAGGGACTCTCACTTGAGGGAGAGATTGTTAGGTATCTAAGTGTGAGTTTAAGTCCCACGTTAGTAAAAAGGAGATTGTTGAGCAATATATAAGAAAGAAGACTCACAAACCCAATGTCTTAAGATTTTTGGATTGAAGATGGTGTCATTCTCTCAGGTGGGTTTTAGCTCAGTTCTCATTGTTTGAGATCTCTCCGGTGTTTCTCCTTCGAATTTTTCCAACAAGTGGTATCAGAGTCTATCCTATCACGATTGTTGGACCACCTACTATCATCCTTAAACAATATAGTCTCACATCGACGTGTTAGGTTCATAATTTTCTTTATTTCTTTAACATTGTTTTTATCTTTCATTCTCCAACTTATCTACTAGCATTTTCAAGTTTTACCTTTTTATTAGTTGGAAAATGTTAATTAGTCTATTTTTAAGGGTGTTTTGATTGATTTAGTGGGGTTTTTCTAGGTTCTATGAGTTTGGTATGTTTTCAATTTTTTTCTATTGTTTAGGTAACAATCAACAACTATGTAAAACAAAGTTATTTTGAATTATAAAGAAATTTTGATTTTTAATTATAGAATTACAGAGTGTAATTAATATTGGAATATTGAAATTTTGTTTCGGTATGTTTGGTATGAATTTTATTATGTTTTTATAGGTTTTTAATTTGAAATGTGTGCTCCACAGTGGGCTTTAAGATATTTGGAAATTTATGAAAGAAATTATTCTACTTGCAACTATATGTTATCAATTGTAGTGTTTACCTTAAATGTATTTAAGAGTTTGAAATGCATGAAAGAGAATGAGCTAAATAATAGGTAAGGGAGATGAATAAAGTTCCGTACGAATAGGAATTTCAGTTATGTCATTAAGGAAGGTGAACATAGTCGTGGGATGTTTTAAGTAAGAAGTCAATTAAAATGTCAATGTTGATGTTGGAGAAATTGGAATAGATTGAAGAGTTCAGAAACTTTAATATTCTCTTATTATATTAATTGTAACAGGTTACTTATAAGTAATTTTTCTCTTGAAAAAATAAGTCGAAAATGGTTAGGAAACCCTAACTTGAAACATATCATTGATTTGTTAAGTACCAATCAAGCTATAAATTTTTCTTTAGAATCAAGGACATAATGTATGTACTAGAGGATAGAAAATTCAGGAAGATGAATTTGAGATAAGTTAAATTAATCTGCATAAATGTATCAAATGAAAAACTTTTTCCTAGAGATATATGTGGCTCAATTCATAACACCGTGGTTGGGTTGTCAAAAACCTAAATGGAATACAAAGACCCCCTAATTTGTTGTACAAAATGGAAATTGTAGATTGAAAACGGGATAGTGATTTATAGTTTTTTTAATACTCCAATCAATGATAGGCACGATATTATATAGGTTAGTTGAATGATTAATAAATAATACACATTTCTTGTTACTTTTTTTGAGTATTATAGTTTAGGAATTAGAAGCTTCAGAAAGGAAATTAAAGTATCTTATAGTGAGTTTATTAGACTTATTAAGTTCGTTAACTATATCAGTTTAAATCTTCTTATCAACGGAGAAAAAATCTTAGGTTTTAACATAACTGTAAAATATAATCTTCTACATTAATTTTAGGTCCAAAATACATGAGCTGAATTTGCATTTGTCATGAATCAAAGAAAAATGGTTATAATAATACATGTAAAAAGAAGTTCATATAATAGGTCATGAATCAAAGAAAAATGGTTATAATAATACATGTAAAAAGAAGTTCATATAATAGGATACCAAACATATATTAATTATTAATAAAGTTAATAGATACATAACACTTATAATATAATAATAAACAATTAAGTAATTAAAAATATAATTGAACCTCGATTGATTTGTACACTTTTTAGAATTTTTTATCAATAAAAGTCTTAATAGTTTATTATTATAGTGTAATTTTTCACTTCATTACTCTAAACTTACAACTGTTTAGGATTCAAAAGCAAATTTCACATTCACTATTGTTTTAAATTTCACACAAGGCTTAAAACTTTTGTTTAAAATTTATCCAACATATCCTCTTAATGATTTAGCAATGTGTGTATCAAGTTTTTGACCATGATAATCAATCATCAAATAGTTACCACTACCACTAATTCATTATGAAGAATAAAATTGTTTAAAATAGTAACTAATTTATTGTTACTTGGTGAGAAAAATCTTTTTTTTCATAACCATGAGAGTTCATAATTAGTAAATTTATCAAATACACTGTTAATATTGTAAAACCTATACCTAGTTAACAGATGGCATCGACATTGACCCAACTTCAGACAAGTTGTGTCTGTTTTTCCTTCCCATCCGGATCATGCTATGGAGATTAACAGAAACCTAGAACATATTAACAGTAACAGTGGCATATGTTTCAGCATGTTAAAAATAAATTATCATATTATTTGCCAAGTGTGTGGTTGGTGTGTGGCACTATCTGAATCCCTAGTTTACTAGCTTCCAATCACTGTTTTCATTCATCATCATACCATCATACCTGCAAAAATAAGAATAAAATAAGAATGGTATTTGATTCATGATGTCATCCCATTGAATATTTAAACAAGATTGTATGTTGGAATATAAAGTTGTCATTTGTCAAAATATGATGTAATCTACTTGTTTGAGTAATGTTTTATACAGTAAAAGAAGACATAAACAAGTTTTAAGCAACAAAAAGTTATTTGAAATGAGTACCAATGAAAATTTTCATACTTTTTTTAAGTATTTAATAATTTTTTTATCCAAGGTTTTTGTTGACTATTTTTTTTAATTAAGAGATTGACATGGTCATTAGCATGTTAACATGACATGATATTAACAACATTGATTAAGCAATGTAACAGACACATCAATTCAGGGAAAGATAAGAAAAAATCTTAAACAAAAGTAAAAAAAAAAAAATTGTAAAATATTCAAAAGCATAAATTTTTTTATCAGACATTATATTCTAAAATTTTATAAGGATTCAAAATTCATTTAAGCCATAAAATAATTATTATACTTCTATTCGATTTAAATAGGGTTTTTTTATATCTAATACATAAATAATTTATTTTTAGTTTTTAATAATTTTTTTATTGTTGACACCCATTAAATAATATCAGTGTTAACTATGAACATGAGTTTATTATTTCGACAATTAACAATAACTAACAAGATCAAAATAAAAATAAAAAATTTATATAAGTCAGAAGTTTTTTTATTAAAAGATAAAAGAAGTCTTGAAGTTTATTGAAAATCAAAAACTTACTTAAAAGTTATTTTAAAGTTATTTCAGTTGAGTAATTATATCTCTTTCGAAATTGATAAAATAATTGGAAAATAATAAGAGATTGAAAGAATGGAATAAGGTGTTTGAGAACACCAAAGAACTAAAAGATAGAACTACACACGGGATTAAATGAAGCTGACGATAAGAATGAAATAGACAAGGATGGAAAATTATAAAAGAATGAATTGTTGGCAATCTTTGAACTATTGGACCACATTTATAAAAGTTCGGGATCGAATGGGTTCAAGTTTAATTTTAACAAAAAACCAATTCGAAAATATAAAAGACAAACTAATACAAGTGATGATAGAGTATCGTATTTTGGGTAAATCCATAGAGGCTACAATCCCTCTTTTCTAACCTAAAGTTAAAGGTGGGTATATATGATTTTAGATCTGTTAGGTATTTAATTGTGAGTCTAAGTTCCACATTTGATAGGAATGAGAAAGTTGAATAATATATAAGAAAGAAGATCCACAAACCTAAGGTCTTTAAGGTTTTGGATTGAAGGTGGTGTCATTCCCTTGTATGGGTTTTGGCTCAGTTCTCATTGTTTGAGATCTCCCCGGTATTTCCCACTTGGATTTTCCGACCAAGTGGTATCAGAGCGGATGGTTTGCGGCTTGGGTGACCCTGTATCGAAAGTCTTCCTGATGGAGGTTTCAAGCAAGTGTGGATCGTTTGCTTCCGCTTCAAGTTTGGGGGGGAGATTGTTAGGTATTCAAGTGTGAGTCTAAGTCCCACATTGGGTAAGAATGAGAAAGTTAAGCAACATATAAGAAAGAAGACCCATAAACCTAATGTCTTAAGGTTTTAGGTTGAAGGTGGTGTCATTCTCGTATATGGGTTGGCCCTTGTTCTCATTCTTGTGAGATCTTTCCGATTTTGCCCCCTTGGATTCTCCCAACAATACCAAAGGTCATAATCGCCAACAGGGGTAGTAAGACAAGACAGATATGGAAAAATGTTATAACTTATAAAACTATGCTTAAATGTTTTCAATTGGCATCCAAACTAAGGGTTAACTTATACAAAACAAATATAGGAAGAATATGCCTAGATGAAGTAAACCTCCAAAGATTATCTATTGCACTAAATTGCACCACTATGTTAATACCATTCAAATATTTATGACTATGGGTAGGAGGGAACCCAAAAAAGGTTACACTTTGGCATCTGCAATGGATAAGATTAGGAAGAAATTGTCAAAATGGAAAAGGAAAACTTATCCTTTACAGGGAGGGTATGTATGATTAAGGACATGTTGACTATCCTACCTTTGTTTTACTTATCCTTTTATAAAATGCTATCAAATGTGAGAAACCAAATTAGGAAAATTCAATTTAGTTTTCTATGAGGAAAATTCAATTTAGTTTTCTATAAGGACAGGACGTCGATACTAGGAAGACAGTGTGATTTGAGTGGAAAGATATACGTATAATTAAAGAAAATAGAGGATTGGGAATAAAAAAAAAACTTATAAAATGGTTCAATATAGCTTTGTTAGTTAAGTGAAAATAGAAATTGTCGACTAAAATAAAAGGTTTATGAAATCAAGACATTGAATCAAAATATGGTAATTGGAAAAACATGAATGAAAGGGGAAAAAATATAAAAAACAGGTTACAGACCAGTAATGGACAATGACTGGTTTAACGACACAACACATCGGGCGGTAGGAAACGAGACACAAGTATACTTTAAATGATAGATGAACAGGTGACGAGTCAGTAATGCAAATGTTCCTAAGAATTTATAGTAATGCAACTAATAAATTTGTCAAGGTTGGTGAGGTGGGTTAATAAAATAATGACCAATGGAAATGACACATTGAGTGAAGAAGATAGTAGTTCAAATGGGAGAAAATCCAATCACAAACTTTGATGGAGGAAATTCAGGAGAGAAATTTACAATAAGAGAGTGAAGAAAAATGAGAATGAAAAGCATACAATAGTGGTGCATATTCTGTTAAATTACCGTATGAATGGTTAGAAAATAGGCTTGTAGGAGATAGGGAGAGGGATGACACACTGGCTTTGTTGGGGAAAACTAATGGTAACCCTAGTACACAACATTTTGCTTAGTGTGCACTAATTAATAGGGTGGCTATAAAGGATAACCTAGTTAAGAGGGGTGTAGGTCAAGGAGATAATGAATGTCAGATGTGTAGGGATCATGAAAACCAAATACTCACATATTCTTTCAAAGTAAAATAGTGTGGTATATATGTGATAGGTGGTTGGGAAAAAGTAATGTAATGCTTAATAAGGCGAAAAGTTTATTTTAATAAATTTCAATATCCACAAGATACAGTAGAAAAGGAACTAATATGGAAATGAACATGGGTCATTATTATATGGACAATATGGAATCAAAGAAATCTAATAATCTTTAGATATGGCAAGGTTGATGCTAAATAGATTTTATGTGTGGCACAAATTAAGGAATGAGCATGGTTAAAATTTAAACCCACATGTACAATTCTCTTACTCGGACTGGTTCTTAAACGCATTTGAGTAGGGCAACTATGTAATGGAAATGATTGAAGGCAAGTGATGTACACACTTATTCTTAAACCCATTTGAGTAGGGTAACTGGACTAAGTGCAAACATAAATCATATTGACATAGGGATGTTACTATTAAGAAGTAGACTTTAAGCCTAACTCAATCTTACAGAACCGGCTTATATACCATGAATGGTCTTATCTCTAATCGATGTAGGATCTCCAACACTCCCCTCCCCCCCCTTACAGAACCGGCTTGTAAAGTGAGGATTGCCCCACTTATATACCATGAATTGGTTTTATCTCTAGTCGATGTAGGATCTCCAATGAATTGGTCTTATCTCTAGTCGATATAGGATCTCCAACACTCCCCTCCCCCCCAACACGCCTAGACTGCTTAACTCGTGCGTGGGGGCTAGATATTTGTAGGAGGTGGCCCGGGAGGCCAATAAAATTTTTCTAGCATAGGCTCTGATACCATATTAGGAAATGAGTGTAATCCTAACTCAACCTTACAAAACTGGCTTATAAGGTGAGATTTGCATCCACTTATAAACTATTGAAAGGTTTCATCTCTAATCGATGTGGGATCTCCAACACACACCCCTCATGTTGAGACTCCTAATGTTATAAAAAGATAAAAATAAAAATACATAAATGATTCATGAAAATAATGAAATAACATAAGAAATCAATAATTAGATGGTTGGTAAGATGAAAATCATGAGCAGCATCAGATTATTGATTGCTACTACCAGCATGACTACACATGCATGCATATGTCCATTTAACTATTGTTTGTTATCAAAAGCTTTGTCACATCCAGGATAATCACATATAAAGCTTTTAGGAGGTATGGAAGGCCTAGAATGGGCTCTCTTGTGAAAAGCTAAACATTTTTTAGTTGTTTTGTCCGGGAATTGAACATCTTTAAATGTTTAATGTTAATGGAATACAAGTGTGAACCTTATCTTATAAGCTAATTTTATAAGGTTAAGTTAGACTTAAAATATATTTTTAATAGTTACTGTTTTATATCTTGATGACTAACCATTTACTAAGATGAAAATTATACAGGGACTGAAATGGGCAATGAGAGATTGAACTAAATAAGATTTGACTAGAATAAGTATTAAAAATTTGACTAGTTGCAACTAGGAGAAATAAGACATATATTCACGTACACATACAACAGTAGCTACATCAAATATACATACGAAGAAAACCCATGGAATTAGATACAAGTCAAGGAAAGAAACCATGTCATTTCAACATATACAATAATAAAATACTAAAATTACATATACAGTAATAATATAGAAAATACTAAAATTATTGAAGAGGAAACACATAAATAAATTGGATACATACTCTGAATCACAGTATAATGGTTAAGAAAAGTACGAAATATAGATCCTTTATCACTCATAATATAGATTTCTTTTTAATAATTTAATAATGTTTTGAGTTAGAAAACCACGTATACTCCAATAAATATATATATATATATATATATATATATATATATATATATATATATATATATATTTTATATATAAAAAAATAATATTTTTATTTATTTTTTTTTTTT
>Ga0209700_104073_pt1 | contig 26957 bp, 15 predicted proteins | sample SiratroredBW_FD_187528 | JGI IMG/M metagenome (GOLD analysis project Ga0209700, IMG submission 187528) | Root nodule microbial communities of legume samples collected from California, USA - Siratro red BW (SPAdes) (version 2) | ecosystem: Host-associated > Plants > Roots > Nodule | place: USA... | reverse complement strand
TATTAATAATATTTAATATTTTTATTTATAAATATAATTTATTATTATTATATTATTATTATAATAAAATAAATATATATATATATATAAAATTAATTAATTAAATTAAATTAAATTAATATATAAATATATATACCCCAAATCAAAATTCACTACGTATCGATTATATATATATATATATATATATATATTATTTTATAATTATAAATATTTTATATATAATTATAATGAATTTATTTATTATTTAATATATTTTATTGTTATATTATATAATAATTATAATATGTAATTAATTTATTTTAAAATAAGAATAAGGTTGAAATTGTATTTAACCTTCCTCTCTTACGTGGCTTTCTCTTCTAATCTTCTTACTCCAGGGAAGATAAAAAATATGTTTCTCCCGCAAATCAGTCTATGAAAATTAATAGAACCAAACCCAAATTCTCCATCTGCGCTGTATTTTTTATCCCACAAACGAAGCCTATTTTGTTGGTTACAGTCTTTCTTTTCATTTTATCTGTCTCAACAACATTGGAACATTTTCTTTGTTCAAATTTTCATGTTACTCCTCATATATTGATTCATTTGAAACTTTGTCATATATTTATGAAACCAGATCAAAACAATGTAACACAGCAAACAAAATATGTTCTGTTGGTTTAGTTTTCTTTAAATCTTAAAAGATGTGTATTTTCTTTCGCAGGATTAAAAGGATAATGCTTTAACATACTTTTGAATATAATGTAAGCGCACGCGCCATAAGGAAAAGTCATTGCTAAAACCCACAAATTAACTAATAGCCATTATATATGTATAACTTTCTATATATATGAAATTGGATTTGTATAAGTTTCCAAGATTACTTTTATAGCTTGGTCCCCTGTAAAGCCTTCAGGTTGGAATGATCACACAAGTTAGAGATTAACATGAATCACAAAAGTTTGAAAAGTTAGAAAGAAAAATCTATACCATTTAGAAAATAAGAACTACATATTTAATAAAATTTATAGAAATCTTTATCTTATTTAAAAAAATAGTGCATAAAATAAGTTGTAAAGTGTACCAATAGTTATAAAGTGTACCATTGTGGTAGTGGATTTCTTCCAAAAATTCATGAATCAACATTTTCCTCTACCAATGATACTAGTTTTTTTTTTTTTTTTTTTTTTTTTTTTTTTAATTTTATTTTAGAGTGTCATGCAAGAAGACACTATCAACACATGAAAGTACAAGACATGAACAACACATGATGTCTTAGCTTAGCAGGAAGCTACTGTATTGAAATCTCTCCTTAGAAAGGTAACTAATATCGTATGGGCCAGTGACCCAAATATAATGTATTCATAAGAACAAAATCTGCACTTCTCTTAGTATAAAGATTGGAAATGTATTGATGATACTAATTATACTTTTCTTTTTATAAAGATAACAATGAACAGCATATGGTTAAGAGTAATGTAAATAATTTTAAATAAAAGAAATTAGTTAGAAATTCATAGCATTAGAGGATGCGGAAGCCCATGCCTAAAATATTATTTCTAAGTAAGTGTTTCTGCAATGAAATGAAAGAAGAGGAAAAACAAGAATTAATAAATTTGTGAATTGTAACAAAATCAAATAGATTAACTAGGAGAGTCAAATAAAATCAAAGAAATCAGTCAATTATAATGTGGATGAGATGAAGAATAAGATAATACAAGTACCATATCAATAGTGCAGTCCAAAATCTACAATAATGTTGAAAACTACAATAAAAATAATTAAATGAGAATAAAAAATATATAAAAATGAGAATAAAAAATATATAACCTTGAAAATTCAAGCAAGCTAAAAGAGAGAGAAAAAAAGGAAAGTACGGTATCTTTCATTCTTATTTTAAGAGTTTTAATAAGTTAAAATTAATGACAATGACGAAGTAGAACAAGAAGGAACACATTGATAAAATCAAGAAAGAGAGAAGTTTATGTCAACTTGAAGAAGAGTTGACAATAATGAAAGGAATCATATGGAGTTTATTAATTTTTTTAAGAAGTTTTTTTTTTAAGTTTATTATTTTTAGGAGAAAAGTTTGTCTTTTATGTATTTTATTATTTTATTAAAATTGTAAGTTGTTTGTGTTGTAGTTTATTATTTTATGATTATTTTATATTATTGTTAGAATTAGAGATAAATGATTGAAAATCCTTGGAAAGAGATAAAATTTGGTGAGAGCATGTGATGTTAGGATTGTAAGATTGATATAAATATAAAGGAAGATTGATTTATCATTGTCATCATAGTTAGAACTGGGAAAAAAAGGAAAATATAATTTTTTTCTTTTGAAAGACCAATGTATTTTGAATATTATTTGATTATACCTATTTTATTATTATTATTTTGGTTAATGTGAATTTATTAGGGTTGTTAATGCAAATTTATTGCTGCTATTAATGTGAAATTATTATTGTTGTTAATGTGAAATTATTGTTGATATTATAAGAAATTATTGTATTGTGGTTAATACAAATTATTGTTGTTGTGATTAATATATATTAAATTGTTGTCATTAATATATATTAAATTATTATGGTTAATATATATTATTATATATAAAATTTTATTATTAAAGAGAGTTCATAATTTATATGTGGGAAGAATATATATGTTGTGAGGAATGTTGTGTAGAAGATTTCTCCAACTAAGGAGATTATGGAAATGATCCTTGGTCAAAAAAATTTAGAATGAGTAAAATTTAATATAAGATTGTATTAAAATTTTGGTTTCTCTTAAAATTGATGAATTAATTAATTTATTAAATAATTATATTAACTAAAAATTTTATGTGTATGATGATTTTTTTAAATGGTTATATCTATTATACTTATTTCAAATTTATTCATACGATGACTGTAATGATTTCATAAAGAAATTAAGTGGGAAGGAGATTACATTAGAGATCGAGAGAAGTAAAGTTTACAACTTTGGAGAATATATTTTTATGTTATAAAGCATTGTATTATGTAGTGGGACTCATATCAATCTCATTTTCCATATATTTGGATTTAAATAATTTTAAAGAATATATTTTGAATTATGTTACATTTTATTTAGTTTTTTTTATTTATTTTGAGAAATTTTTATACAGAAATCCTAAGTTTATTGTGTATGATAAAAAAAATAGAATACTTAATTAATATAAATAGTAGGGTATTCAAATAAATTTAAAAAAGTCAATCGATTACTATATTGACGAGATGATGAATACAACGATGCAAGTAAATTAAATAAAATCAGTGACTTATTATATCTTTTTTATTCCCTCATTTTTATTAGATTCAGAGGTAGAGTAATTGTTTCCAAAGCTTGAGAATTCATTGTCGGTTGGCCATCAAAACTTGTTGGTCAACCCACGCAAACAATATGATATTCTCAAGTAGGACAGGGAAACTATCCAGGAACACTATTGGGCACATGGAAAGAAAATTCACATAATGTGTCCATAATCATGCTAATCCCCTTTAATTTGCTACAATTGCAGCTACCACCTACTTCGGTTCTACGATGGTGGAGGAAATGTTGTTGCTTCTAATCGAGATTCCTCTACCTTCTCAATAGGTACATAATGATTCTTTATGTAAGATTGTGTGATAAAGGATAAAAATGAGCATAAGGCTTGTTATCTAGTGTATCCACCTACACCACATAGAATTTGACTAACCTAGTTATGACTGATTTGAACCTTAGAAAGTTGAAAGGGTCTTTAAAAAATAAGAAGGCGTAGAGAACTCAAAACCCATGAAAAAATGAACTAAAATGGTAAAAACATGTTATTTATGTAGGATAGATAACAACATGTATCAAACAAAGAAGAAAAACATGAATAAGTTGTAAAATGAAATACAAAAATTGAATAGGACTTACAAATGGAGAATAACACACCACCTTTGTGATGAATCCTAAAACATAAGTGCAAGAAGATTTGCTATTTAAGAAAACTTCTGAAGATAAGAATTAAAATAAAAGTAAAGAACTTTTATATCTCTCAAAGTTGAACTAACAAAGAATAATTTCATTCAATATTCAGAAGTAAATTTACAATAGGAAGTGACTCTTATTTAATAATGGAATGCCATGACTAAGTATAGGAAATAAAACCTTTCAATTTTTTAAAAACATTAGGAAATTCAAATGTAAACATATGTCTACTTATGCTAAAATGAACTCAACTAATCATATATTTGACACTTACTCCTAATTAATCCTAACACATGAGCGGTTTCTTAAAATTAGGGAGAAATATATGGTGATTTTTAAAATCAAGGAAAATCCCATGATTACATTTCTAAGAGCACATGTGTTTTACCAAGAAGTTAAAACTCATGTGAAGAATTTACAACCAATTATTACACTTATGAAAGTGACATGCATGTGTTGGCTGAAAATTTTCATGTATCTTTTCTACTTGCTAAAAACTATCCAACAAGTCACCTTGGTAACTCTTGAATTGTAGAATATTCAATAGTAGAATACTATATTATAATTTTTTACATAATTGAAAGCTTCCTTATTTCTTATTTTGAAGCTATGATTGAAAGCTTCCTTATTTCTTATTTTGAAGCTATGAGCCTTCCTCTTGCAAATCCTCCTTTGAATCTTTTTTATATTTCTTCCTCTTTATATTTCTTTGACAGACTTCTTGTATTTGTTCCTATTTGTTCATCTTCTCTATTTTTCACTAAGCTCCTCAAGGAGATCTAATTGGCATGTATTATTATTATTATTATTATTTATTTTTTTTATGATTTGAAAAGGGTCATCTTCGCTATCTCAGAGTTTGAATTTTCTTTGATTTGAAAATCTATCTTTTCTTAAGTGTACCCAAACTCAATCTCCAGGTCGAAAGATAACCTCTTTTCTTCCTTTATTTACCTTGCATATTTTTGCATCGTCCTTTCTATCTCATTTTTCACCTTTGTAGATCTTTAATAAAATTTTCTTTTTTATTTGTATCTCTAACATCATGTCCTATAGAGTAGGAAGGGCAAATAAATCAAGAGGGATTGAAAATTTAAACCTATAAACAATCTCAAAAGGTAGGTAGGAAATAGTATAATTAATTATTATATTATATGCAAACTCAAGTAGGTGTGTTTCTCACTTTTTGAGATTCTTAAAAATCATGCATTTAAGAAGTTAAGACAAATTTTTGTTAATCACTTTTGTTTAACCATTTGTTTGGTAGAATCTTTTATTGGCCTGCCATGACAAAGTGGGTTGAAAATCGTGGCCTATCCTTAGTTTCTAAGTAACATAAAAGCTTATATTCTTTATTTTCTTTGACCCTTGTTTTGTTTCTTTTGAAAACCCGTTATTTTACTAAGAATTTTCATTTTCTCCTAACAATTTGACTTTTTCAATATCTACCAAGTTTACTCAGATCTTGAAGGTATACTTTGACTACACATTTTTTCTTTGTGTGATTTCATTCAAACAATGCATTGAATTTCAAGAAATGCAATCCTCAACTTCATCGAATTAATACATTTGATCATTTTTACTATATAATTATTTGACATTTATCCAATTGTTATTTGGTGTTCTGATTTAATATTTATACAATTATAATTTCTTTCTTGATATTTAACATTGAAACAAATATTTGACATTGAATGAAATAAAATGTGTATCGTTTTGACATTGAATCCATGATAATGCGACATTTACTTTACTATGACTTCTATTTCCTTTGTAAAAATATTATTTTATTAATATTTGAAACATTAAGGGGCTGAGTGTAGGTGCAAATACATGTATTCCCATTACGTGATGTGGATAGGATAAGAATTTTATAGATGTTGGATATGAAAATTGGGGGATGAGGATAAATTTTTTACTTTAGGAAGGGAGATAATGAAATTCGTACCCACCACGTTGTCATTCCTATTCCAATTGCTCAAGTTTTTCACAACAAGAAACCTCAACATCATCAATGTCCTTTAACTTCCTAAGGGGTTGAATGTGACAATTCATGATCTGTTATAAAATAAACACATCTAAAAAGTTAGGGTTATCGACATGAGCCTAAATTTTAACAAACTTACCCTTGAAAGATTTAGATTGATTGAAATAAGTTCAAAATTTCTCAACCACTCGTGCTAAAGTTGAATAAGTTCTATTAGACAACCCAAACTCAAAAGAGTAGAAGATGTTGGAAATCAGTACAACATTGATGTGTATACATAAAATATGGAATAAAGGCTCAACTATTGAGATGAAGCTATACCGAAAAACATTCATCACTTTTAAAACCTCATTCTTAAAGGGATCAAGAGGAAGACATAATCTAACTTAAAAAATAGAGTGTCATAAACATAACATAACAAAAGATATTGTTGGCATGAGAATCGTTGAAAATAGGTTCCTTGGAGAAATAGGGGATATCCATTACATCTTTCTCTTTATTAGAGTAGCTTAACGCATGCTTGTTTTGGAGAAAACAAACCTCTTTTGCAAAATTATAAACAATGGTTTCTCTTAGATGTTAAGTTTGGCCTAGGGGTAAAAACTGTAGGTATCCATGAATGAAGAAAGGGGCTAAAGATGAAAATACATAAAAAAGATGAAGGAAAAAGATAAAAGAGAATTTAGGAACAAGAAAAAGAAAATGCAAAGAAAAACAACATACCAAAAAAGAAAGGATGAGTGGAAGAAAGTGAGATAATGAAATGATAGTAAAAGTGAAACCGTTAAAATTGAAAAAAAAAAAAACAAAACAAAAGGGACAACCAATTAGAAAGAAGCATGTGGCAACAAAAGAAAACATTTGATAAAGGAAGATAATTGAAAAAATGAAATGATTATCCCTTTCATGTGTATTAATTAAGTTAGGATCTAACCTCAACTAACACCCTTATTGCTCAAGTTAGAAGGTTATGTATCAATATATTAGGATTCAACTTATACTAGTAGCTTTATTGCTCAAAGATAGAGGGTTGTACATAAATAAGTTGGGATCCAACCTCTACTAGCAGTCTTATCACTCAAGGTTGAAGAAGGGCTATATATTGATAAGTTAAATTCAATATCTTTTCATAACATTATAGTATAAATTGAATAATTATCGAAATAGAATCAATTTAAAATGTGAAGGTAGACCCAATTAAAAAAAAAAAAAGTAAGATTGTTAGCATAATGAAAAAAAGAAAATATTAGATCGATCAAATCTAAAACCATAAAAACTCTTTTCATAATTAAACAAAAATAAATACATTTATACAACAACATATATCAAATTCAATATTAATAAAAAAAGATAAATACTTAGTACTCATATAATAGAATATAAATTTCATCTTAATAAATTTAAATGTTTCATTATATGCATATCTTTTTGTTTAATTTCATTATATGTTCGATGTTGCTCATATAATTTTTTTCTTCTCTTTTATACTTCATACCAATTTTTAACTTTTTTTATGACACCCATCTTATTTATAACTTTACTTCTACCATTTCCGTCCCTCTCTTAAATTGCAGGTTTCCATTTAGGTATATATTGAAGTAGACTTTTTGTTTTAAGTTTAGGCATTTAAGTAGATATATATTGTTTGAGTTTAGGTATTGAAATACATATAACTTTTTATTTTAAGGTCATATAATTCTTTTTAATTGTTATACCTGAAGTTTAGCCTAGTATGAAAATAAAGACCGGAAAGAAATGTTTTTGACCTAATTATTAAAAGGAAAAAAAAATACAACTATAAAAACTAATTAAATAGTTAAACGTGGATTTCATATCTAAAGCATTATATTCCCCGGTTTACTTAGTCTTCCCACATTTGTGACCCCATTATCTTTTTGCTTGCTTTCTCCATCAGCCACTTTTTTCAAGCACGACCAAGCCCCGTCCAAATGCATTCTACGCCACACTGAAACTACTTCTTCAAACCTTCCACCGTCCTTCATTTCACCAACACAAAAGATCCCTTGCATTGCATGCGTTTACCTTTGCGGCTACCAACGAAACAACACTTTCATTTTATCATTCTCTCATCATTCTCACCATTTTCTCCAACTCTATCATTATATTATGCATCATATATGCTCCTAATTAACTCTACCAAGGAAACAACCTTAATTGGTGTGAAGCTGTATTTACACTAATGCAAAGGAACCTCTATATCTTAAGTCAGCAACATAGACCACTGTTGACAGGGACCTCGAATACCTTAGACAATAATGTTGTCGGAGTGCCACCGTCCACAGACCATACAAAGAAAACCCCTAAGACAAATGTATACTAAAAAGAATTTTTCTATTACTTTTTCTTCGCTGTCTCTCATATAGGCACTGTCTTGAATATGCCCTATCTTCTTTTGAGTTCTTTCTCCACAGGTCTATTTTGATACTCATATCATTAAAATCCTTGACTTAGGATACATAGAAAATAGAATGGGCACCATGCCCTAGACTACACCTTGAAACACACCATGCAGAAACGGCAACCCATGGCATCACACCAGAAGGACCACTGGGAAGGTAGTCCCACATCGGTGGATTTCAAACTTTTCACTTTTAGCAACGGACTTTTTTGGTGGATTCTTTTAACAATTACAATTTTTCGCTGTCTTTTTTAACTTTTTCTTTTTTTTTATGTAAAAGATTTAATGCATGGATAATTGTGAACTATAAAATCCCAATTAGTTTTCAGACTTCATAATCCATCAAATACGTTAAAATTTATTAAAATAATAAAATACTATAACATAAGAAGAGCAAATCAAACTCTTATAAGAAACTTATAATTATAAATTATAAAGTTTTTATTTGTAAAAAAATATCCTTGAAATAAATAGGCATAACATTGTACCAAAAAAAAATTATTACTAAAAATTGCTTGATTTGTAACACTTTCTATACATTTATTTTCTTCTCTAAAAAGGTGAAATACCATAAACTGTATAGATGAACAAATTGTAAGAGAACGTAACCATTGCTCTCTGAACTTCAAGAAATAATACCAACTATAGAAAAAGCTTGTTACACAGACATAAAATAACTTTTTAACCAATGTTTCTCGCATCTTTTCGATTTTCATGTTCAATTTCATGGTTATAACCAATTCCGTGTCAAAAGCAGTGAACATCTCATCATAAGTACAAAAAGCACCTACACACTCCCCTCTAGATCTATGAAAATAACCCAGGGTAGAGGAAAGGCCAGAATTACCTATTGCTATTTTGTCTAACCCGCCAAAAGAGCATGCCAATTAACCTGGAAACTTCTAGATGTTTTCATTAACATGAGAAGTCACATTAAATAATTTTAAAATATAAAAATTATAAGTTGAAATTTTTTATTTATCCCTTAGATAATGTTCCAAAAAGTGATAGAGAGACTTTAACCAAATTTATTGCATCATGAACTCTAAATGTTTTTTCCTCGTAGTGGTATAGTTATTTGTTGCAAATTACAATATGAGAATTTGTCACAAGTCTCTATTGTCATTATTGTCACTTAAATAAATACATGATCACTTAAGTGATCTAGATGAAGGCTTATCATGTGAAATGAGAAAAAAAACGTTATAAGTGGAAGAAATACCTTCTAGTTTAAAGTGGTATAACAAATACTTTAAACGAGCATATTGACATGAGCATATTGACATCTCACTTAATGTAAATTTATACATGTTTTATAAAGTGATGACCAGTTGAAATGAAGACTACATATTTAAGGAAAAACAATGTAATTGTTGCTTAAGCGACAATGAAGCAGAATACAAAATTTATCTCATAAGTATTTAATATTTTAAGTGAGACACAATTTTATGGTCTCTTAATTATATAGTTCATTGCTTAATGCCATCACACTCCTTATAGGTTGTTTAGTTATAATATTAAAATTGTTGAAGTGTATTATTATATTGTTTAAATGAGTTAGTAAAGTTGCTTAATTAAGTTAGTAAGGACGATTAATTGAGGTATGTATATGCCATTTGTCAGAAAAACTAATAATAAAATTTTAAACAAAACATTGTACAATTATAATGACGGTTTACATATATACGAAATGTTTTGCATGTCGTAAAATTAATGGTCATCATAGTATAATCATAATAATATTACAAGTCAAACAATATTAAAATAAATTATTCATCATTGAAGTCATCATCATCATATTGTTTTTCAAAAGGAGGATGGTCTAATTTATATTAGAGAAGGATGTCTAGTCTATACTAAAGGATGTGATACTCATGAACATGAGTGACTAAATGAAAAATTCAGCATAAATTATGTCATATGCTCTATAAACAAACACAATTCTTCTTTATTTATGCTTTAGGTTCTTGTTTTCTTCAAATAAATTGGACACAAGATGTTTTATCTGTTTAAATTCACTTAATGTGATGAGATTTATAGAACTTAAAATAGAAAAATGTTTGATTTTCTCAACCATTTCTTAATTATCGATTTCTCAGCATTTCAAAATGGTATTTTAAGTTTCATGGAGGTAAATTTTTAGATCCCCACAAAGGGTCATACTATTAGGTTGTGGCTGAATCTTAGGTTGCCTCAACTTTTCTTTTAGACTTGGTTAGCATTTCTTGAAAAGCAAAACTATCAGGATAAGTTTAATTTGCAACATTTCTTGGTGAATCAACATGTGAGTCTTTATCATCCTCCTCAACCATGTCCACAAGAACCTCGATAACTCATTCATATATTTATGTGTTATATCATTCATTTAAGGTTGATTATCTAGGTTGATTATCTTGCTCATCAACTTCATTTGTATTGAGATTAACATTCCATACTTAATTTTAGTTGAATAGAGGTGAAACAAAAATGGATAAAAGAAAGTATTGTAGATTATCATAATATAATGTTTTACAATCACAACAAATTCACACTATACAAAATGAACTCCAAAAAACTAGTCTTTTAAACAAACAAAAAGTGTTCACATGTATTCAAATGATAGTAAACTATTTATTTTCTCATATTCTATGAGTAGTAATTTATTTTAATTTAAAAAGACAATAAATGATAACAAAAAGAAACGCCTCAAATTCTAATACTCCTCTTTTAGATATTTGTTCAATACTCAAGTCATCATCATGATTATCGTAATTGTCGTTAGTTTCATCTTCATCATTGTCATCCTCATCATCTTTATCGTCATCGTTATCATTATCATCATCCACCATCTTTTTTTCAGGTTCACCCTTTTTCTTCTTCTTAATGTTCTTATTAAAAATACGTATGTGAGGTTGTGAAGTTCTTAATGTTCATGTTAAAAATCATATGCAAGATTGTGAAGTTTGAAGTCTTGTTTCATTGTTCATTTTTCTTAAAATGTGACAAAATTGTCAAAGTGGATCTCCTTAAACTAATTATCCTCCAAACCATTTAGCTTTCCTATCCTCATCCTTTAATTATCTTCCTCAAGGTGAATGATTTTAGCATTAGGTTGTTCATTTTACTTCTTTAGAACTTTAACAAGATTCAACACATTTTGTAATATTTTGTTGTTTCATAGCAGCAAAGTGGAAAGAACTAATTGTCATTACATAATTTTGCATTGCCTTAACAAAGTTCTTTTATTGCAAACCATTAAGAAACTTATTCTCCTTCAATTTTTTTATTGAGTTGCTCTTGTTCTATCTCTATAAATTTCATGTCAAGACTTATATTCGAGTTTATAACATTCAATTGTTGTACCTCTGAACTCATATTTTAAAGTGGAATAATTTGAGTCATCTACCACGCTTACAAATACTTGTTCCTTTTTTGTTCTTCCATTCAATAGGAAACTTTTATCTTTCATCTACATAATCATCATCTCCCTCCAAATGGATCAAATATTTTGCACTTTATTTTTCCAAAAACTATAGAATTATTATTTTTTATATCATCCTTCTCACACACAATAGTTCTGACTCAATAAGTTTTGACTCAATTCAAGTACAAATAAAACATCTAAAATATGTTTTGTACCTAAGATAGTTACAAAAGAAATAACTCATTTAACTTCCACTACTACGTGTTTTTCAATGCCTATAATAACTATGTACATACATGTGTTGTCTAGCTCTTTGAAGTTACTAGCATTATTTGTCATTCGATTTGTGCATCCATTAGTCAAGCTTCTTTGATCTTAATTGTTGAGTAGCAACTTACAACAAAAGACTTACTCCTCTATTTGGTCGTGGTGTTAGACAATTGAGCAATTGGTATCTAATTAAGTTATAGACTAATTTAGAATCTAATGGTATAAGTGACTAAAATCTTGGTAGTTAATGTTAGCTACCAATTATCTTAACTTAATTGATCACTAAATTTAACTATTACTTTTATTTTGTAGTTATTTAGTAAATTGTTATTTTGATAACAATTAGTAACTATTTTCCTGTAACTCTTGCACCCTATATTTTCAAACTGCATTCCCACAATTGAGTGAAATGTCTGAATTGTCCTGTCTGCTTCTCCTTCACTGCACCCTATCACCATTGTTGTCACAACTGGTGTCGCTGTTTTACCATCACTACTGCAAAAGAATAAGAGAAGGAAAACACTACCAAAAAAATATTGTTTTAGAAAGCTCTTTTCGGAACTCATACCTTATTCGGGAAATACGTTATGATAAACACATCCCAAAAAGTATTATATACATTCTGGAAAGTTTGTGCTTGAAATCCTGTACTTAAAAACTTGTTTCAAAATGTATTTCATGCATTCTAGAAATTATATTATGTAAATCTTGTTATAAAAATCTTATTTTGTTTTGTAAAATATGTTCCATAATATATTTCATAAATTTTAGAAAGTGTGTTTTGGAAAGAATTTTTGGAACAAATAATCCAGAAGTCATTTTAAACAAAGATAAAATATTTTGAAAATTATAGGATATAGGTTTAGGAGGTGCAAGAGGCAATTGCCCTCAGGTTCTGAACTTCAACCTCTCACATGAGCAATATTTTGTACGTATGTTTATGGCTTTACTGTATTTCAATCTATTTCTTATATGTTCTATTTTTGTGTGCTTTTATGATTTCCTATTATAATAAATACACTGATTTGGTTTAGTTTTGTATTTCTAACAATATGAATAAGTATTATTTTTCATTGATTCCTTTTGCATTAGATTCTTTATTTAAAGAACTTTATAGACATGATTTGTTTGATTTGAAATTTTTTATTATTTTTATGACTTTTTAAAATTAAGAAAGTATGCTAAATTTTCTATATCAATGTTAGAGCATTTGTAATTATGCCTCATAGATACAATTAAGAACTTGATCAAAGCCCATAAATATCTGTATCTAAAATAAAAACCCATAAATAGACTAATCAAGTTCTAATTATATATTTTGAATTCACTTTTCAAATTTGACAACTCTCTTTTTTTCTTTTATTTTCTCTTTCCTCTCTTTGTCTTTTCATATTTTGTTCTTTTTATTTTTCACTAATGATTATGCAGGCTGATTATTGTAAAACAATGGTTGCCAATTCATTTTAGAATTATTGTAAAAAAACAAATAAAAAATCGTTGCCAATTCATTTTAGAATTATTGTAAAAAACAAATAAAAAATCGTTGCCAATTCATTTTAGAAAATAGTTTTAAAATGTTGTCTAAAAATTGGAACAGTTATTTACAGTGTTAATAATACAAAAAATTGTTTTCGATTATTATAAAAAACAGTTTTTTTACACATATAGAGGCGTTACTATAGGCATAAAATGTTTTATTGTCTTCTTTGTAAATTTCCTTTTAATGATTGGACCTCTAGTTAGAATTCTTTAGGATTTCTTTTTGACGCATTCTTTCTCCACCTCCATAATATCATTCTCCCCCTCCATACTTTATGAAATACCAAAAATAATCTTTATAAAAAGACTTCATAAAAATAAAAAGTGCTCAAGGGACGTATTTTGTATTTTAGATTAAACCTTCATTTTTCAGTCTGTTCAAAGCCGTTAGTTTATGATTTTATTACTTTTTATTTTCAAAAAAAGATATATAATTTGAGTCAAATCCGTTAGATTTACAAAAAGTAAATAAATAAAAATAAAAATAAAAAATAAATTTACTTTTGCCACTTTCGGTATTATCTTTCACACCCACACTTTTCCATTTGGGTTGACAGGTTAGGCTTACTCTTCACACTTCTTATTTTTCTATGCACACTTCATTCTTTCATTCGGCTAGCAGGCCGAAATTACTTTCTACGGCCCGTTTTACTATGTATACCGCCAAATTTCTATTTAGGCAACAGGCCAAAATTTCTTTTCACACCTCATATTTTTACTCTACACCACCCCCACATTTTTTTCAAAGTCTTCCGGCGCCAAATCTCTCGTAGACTCACTCTTTATCTATTACCTTAACCTTTGCAAAACGCGGGACACACCATCTCCTCATTTATGTAGACTCTCAAAAAGCTGCAGCACACATTTTCTTGGTACTGCTTGAGAAGGAGAAGAAGGTGGAGTGCGTGAATGGGTTAAAAGCATTTTGAAACATATAAAAAAAATTACACTTTTAATTTTAAACCTTAAAATATTAAATTTATAGATTTTTTTATATATAGATCAACTTTTTTAATTTTATATAAATTCTTAACAAACTAATGGTGCATCTTTGCTTCATCTGCGTTTACAATGAGGTTTCGATTTACGTTTGGATTAAGGTAGGAATTGTCCACTTTCGGAAACATTTAACTGTCTGGTTGTTGCCCATCTGAGATCTGGGCATGTTGACGGTGCTTACATTTGGTCAATTTCGTAGGCGTCCCATATTCTTTTCTACATGTGGTGGTTTCGTGCTTTTACTGTTGTTTTAACTAATTGGTCTGGAATGTTCACGTCAGGTGTAAATAAAGTTCATACATCATTTCCTTTTAAAAAATAAAACAAACAAAAATAAAAGTGGGTCCATATTGTTCGTCCAGCCACCTGCTATTTTCATGTGGAGTTGCTTCCTGTATAAATTGTTTCTTATATTTAATAAAATTTTAATATATTAGTAGTGATTTTATTATTTTTATTTTAAAATTTATTTATTAAAAAATATGATTTATTTTTATTTTTTTAATAATAATAAAAATAATGTTGATAATTATTTTTACATAATACATATAGACAATTATTTATTTTACTTTTCATTAATTCAGTAAAATGAGATATTTTATTGTTAAAAAATTTACAATTATATGATTAATTTAAAAATTTAGTTAAATATATTATTTTTAAATATTTAATTTTATGATAACAAATTTAATATTAGTTAAAACAATAGATAAATTTTTTAATATTTATAAAATTATTTTTTATTATTTATTAAGAAAATTAGTTAATATACATTTAACATAAAAATATACATCTAACATAAAAAAGAAAAATGTTAACTTTTTTTCTCAGTTGTACTGACGGATAATTCAATTATGTATAGAAGAAAAAAAATTATTTAATCAGTAAATTTTAAAATAAAAATAATAAATACATTAAAAATTTATTAAGTATACGGAGCAATATGTACTGTGCATAAGCAATTGCCCCATTCTTGTATGCATCCCTGTTTTCTTTAAGGGCCTGGGCCTATTTCGCTGGCCCGACACGTTTGCCCTTTAACATCTCTTTTTCATATATGCACCACATTTTCTTAAAAAAGTATGGACTTAATAACTTCATTGTTTGCACCTTTCTGTTTTCTACTATTCACATCACGCATTTTTTAAAGAAAGATCTGGGTTGGTCTTGCTAACCCAGCCATCCCTTTTTTACATCTTTGCATTCATTGCTTTGTCTTCTTTTTTCTAAAAATTAAAATTAATAATAATTTCATAAATAAATTTTAAGTATACCTACGACCACACATGTCATTTTTGTACTTGGTTTTATTATTTTAAATGTTTTACATGAATAGAATAATTTGTTTAAACATTAAAATGACTGTATACGTCATTCAATATTTAATATGAAACTTCGAAATAATGTTTAAATATTTATGTGATCGTTTGGTGATACTTAATATCCTTTTTCGATAAGAAATTGAAATATGTTTTCTCTTAAATAAAATTCAAGAAACAATTTGTCACAATATAAGAGTATCAATCATAGTCATTTGCACTTTCTTATTCTAACTGGCTAAAAATTATAAAATCCTTAAAAAATCATTCTTAAATATCAAATTTTTACAATAGAAACATAAAAAAAATTTAAATTAAAAAATATCAACACCACAACAAACAATTTTTTATTTAGAAATGTGTGATTTGTAATGTTCCATCATATATGAAAATACGTAGGGGTAAGGTCAAGCCTTTTCAGACCTCAAAAATAAAAAAAAATTCAAAAATATTTTCTTTATTTTTTACTTGCATTTTTGTTTCTTTTTTAGAAAAATAAACATTCCAAAAAATCACACTTGTTTTGCTAATTTGATTAAAGGTATTGTCTTAGTGTTATAGTGTGCTAATACATTCCTTACACGTAACTTGTTCTTGGACCCTAAATCTAATTTCACGGACCATTTCCTTATTTTCGATTTTTAAATATTTTTTCTTAATAAACTATTGTGGTATCTAATTTTCCATAATTTTGAAAAAGATTTTTTATTATCATGTCGTGACCTGATTGCAACAACTATTCTTATAATTTTATGTAAAATTTATTGCACTAAATTTGACTTAATGATATTTTTTTCTCAACAAAGATAAATTTCATATTAGAGGTTAATGTGTATGCAAATTATATCTCTAAAGACATTGATTTAGAACTCTTACAATTATCTTCTTCATACTTAACTAAATTGACATATGTGTAATTGATTAATAATTTTTGAGTTCCACAAATAATTGAATTAACAATTATCATCTTATTTAAATAAAAGAAATTAATATCTTGACATTGGAAGAGGAAAATTTATGCTCAGAAAATTCTTAAGTATTATTCAATGCCCAATGCCATAATAACCTGATATTGCCTTCATGATCGTCTTGAGTTTATCTTACTCATAAGTAAAGAAAAACATGTCAAAATTCCTTTTAACATTTCTATACTCATTTATGTTCCAATCAATAGCTGAAAGTGAGTGGGAATTGTACCAAAACTCCAAGAAACCTAATAAAAACTTGTAGTTTACATAATACTATAATACTATTTCTTAACTAACAAGACAATTAAAAACATAAAAAATACTCATAAAAAGAACTAAAGAATTAAGTGTAAGGAGATAGTAGAGAAAAAAAAAATAAGTCTAAAATTTTTCATGTGGGCTAAACCTTGAATAAAAGAAAGGCTAAAAAGATAGTGGCTGACGTTATTGATGAAGTTGGAGTTGTTAATGCTCATTGGCCAGTTTCCTCGTTGCCTTGTGGTAGTTCAATGCAGTGACAATCTCTTTTCTTGTCTATGCCATATTCATTAGCCTTTCTTGATAAGGCTTGTTAGTACTCCTTCTTCTAACTTGTCTTTTGAGTTGTTCTCAATCATGTTGTCTTAAAGTTTGATTTGGGGAAACATGGCCATCAACATCAACACAACTTGGGACTTTGGTGTTCATGGTGGTGTGTGTTGGTTTTGAGGTGTCCAGTTTTTTCATATGGTTGTAAGCAAAAGAGAGTTAAGAAGGAGGACATGGAGGTTGATGAAAAGAAGGAAGAGGAGGAGGAGGGTCTTGTTGAATTTCCATTAACCTTTTTTTTGTTTTCTTGTCTTAAGAGATTATCTGCCTCTTACTTCGATGGGATTTTGTATGAAGTTAGGTGTGAATAGAACTCCGAAGGTTGGTGGAATCCAGGGTTTTCTCGTAATAGATACTAAGTGCTTGATAGTAGATAGCGAAGCAAAAATGTCCTAAATATCCTTCAAGGCCTCAAGAGTATTATAAAAGAGTTGGGGATAACAGAGTTTTTATGTAATTTTGAACTTTTCCCTGTTTTTTCAAACTATGCTTGTTACCCTTTTATTACCAGCCACTTTAAATGGATTCCTTCTAATCAGTGCTCTCACTTAGCAGTCACACACCAAGCCATTTCTTCAACTCTACAATACAAACTTTGCCTTTCTCTAATGGTCAATATCCCTTTCCACTACCAAAATTATTCAAGAAAAAAATAAACAAATTGCATTCTCAAACAAGAAAATGATGAAATTTGTTGATAGTTTTTATAACCATCTTTTTCAATTCAGTTGGTCTGAGAAATTTTAACAATGAATAATTGTAAGAGTATAGGATGAATATCATCTTTCTCTTGAAAAGGAAAGTTTATGATTATGATCTCAAATGATTCCTTTCCTTGAATAAATCCTTATAGCAAAGTTTTTATCCATGTGATAATTGCCCTTTTGAGTTGACCTATTTTCATTGGTGTTGACTTTAACTTGCTCACAATACTTTTTCTTTTCAAAAGTAATGAAACATGATATATAGAACATACTAGAGTAAAGCGATATCTTGCACTAAATCCTGACAACATATTGTTGTAACCTTGTCTTATCGAGCATTAACTTTCCCAAAGAGAAAATTCGAGTTCATCATCAAAGATCCCATGATATGTTTCATCTTCATTGTTGACATCAAGTGCATTATGTTCCATTTTTTGTAAGCAATCGAACCAAAAAAATGAAGTGACCAGACTCATATTGTCATCCAATTCCATTTGATGTCGCTCTCCCGATGCTCTGATCTCTTCCATGTTCTCTTCATCCATGGCTACATGCATGCTTCCACTAGCTTGGGTTGTAGTGCTAGATTTAGTAGTATTCATCGTTGTAGAAACCTCTTCTCCCTGTGACTGTGATATTCCAATCAAAGTGATATTCCAATCGAAGGAACGTCTTGATCAGTCACAAATAGAGGGGAAGTTAATATTAGAGATGATTAAGAGTACAATGGTGAGTTCTTATTGTTAGACAAAAATATATGTTCTAAAATGTTATTGTTGTTGTTAAGCACAGGAGTAAGATCTAATATGTTGTTATTAAGCACATGGGTAGAATCCAATATGTTGTTATTAAGCATAGGGGTAGGATCTAAAATGTTGTTATTATGTAAAAAGGTAGGATCTAAAGTGTTGTTGTTAAGCACAAGGGTAAGATCTAAGTTTTGTTATTAGGCAAAAAGGTATGGTCTAAAGTATTCTTATTAAGCAAAAGGATAGTTTTTAAACTATTGAAACAATGTAGATTGAGTTTGAATCCCAATGTCTAACTTAGAAGCGTGAAATTGAGAGTTTTTGACTTAAGGGGTGGTTGAGCAAATGGGGAAGTAAGGGTGTTTGGGTAAAAATTTGGAACTGTATGAGGAGGAAGAGGAAGAGGAGGTCAGGGAAAAGCAAGAGTAGGAAGGGTGATGAGAAGAAAAAATCATTTGAATAATGTAAAATTTTGTTCGAGTATGGTGGATACATCTTAGGCCTTCTCTTGGCCTTGAATCTTCCTCTTGGGATAAACCTTGAATAAAAGGAAGGCAAAAAGGATAGTGGTTGATGTTGTTGATGAAGTTGGAGTTGTTTATGCTCATTAGCCAATTTCATGGTTGTCCTGTGGTATTTCAAGATAGCAACAATCTCCTTCCTTGCCTCTGTCATATTTATTAACCTTTCTTGACAAGGCTTGTTCGTAATCATTCTTCTAACTTGTCTCCTAAACATTTGTTGGTCATATTATCTTAAATTTTGATTTGGGGAAACATGGTCATCAACATCAACACAACCTGGAGCTTTGGTGTTCATGGTGGTGTGTATTGATTTTGAGGTGTTCAGTTTTTTCATATGGTTGTAAGCAAAAGAGAGTTGAGAAGGAGGAGGTAGAGATGGAGGAAAAGGAGATGGATGAAGAGGACGATCTTATTGAATTTTCATGAACTCTTTTTTGTTTTCTTGCTTTAATAATTCTTATTTCTACGATTTTTTGTATAAACTTAGGTGTGAAAAAAACTCAAAAAGTTGGTGGAATCGTGAGTTTTCTCTTATAATAAATACTAAGTGTATGATATATAGGAAAATAGCGAAACAAACAAGTCTTGAATCTCTTTCAAGGCTTCAAGAGTATTATAAAAGGGCGGGAGATAATTTAGAAGTTTTATGTAGTTTTGAACTTTTTTCTGTTCAGAAAGTACGGTTCTTACCATTCTATTATCGTTCATTTTAAATGGATAATTCTATTATCGTTCATTTTAAATGGATACTTTCTTATTAGTGGTCTTACTTAACAGTCATGCACCAAACCATATCTTTAACACTATAATATAAACTTTGTCTCTTTCTAACGGTCAACACCCCTTTCTAATACCAAAATTATTCAAGAAGAAAATAAACAAATTATATTCTTAAATAAGAAAATGAATAAAATTTGTTAATAATTTTTATAACCATTTTTTCGATTTAGTTGGTCTATCAAAATTTTAACAATAATTATATTTTAGTAGAGAATGAATAAAGTTTATGATTATGATATCAGATGATTCCTTCTCTTAATTAAAGTATTATGTTTTTCACTTAAATTTGCAGTGCCTTCTTTCTCATTAACAACTTGTTATAATAACTGTGCACGTTACAGTAAACAACTGATTATTACAAAAAGAAATTATTTATTATTGGACTTGTTATATTATTGGTATTTCTTTTATGCTTTATTTTTTCGTGCTTTTGTCATTTCCTATTATAATAAGTAGACTGGTTTCGCATAAATTGTTTAGTTCTGTATTTTTAACAATATAACCTTTAGCATAAGTATTATGTTCCATGGATTCCTTTTGCATTAGATTCTTTATTTCAAGAAATTTATAGACATGATTGGTTCGATTTGAAATTTTTTATTATTTTTAAGACTTTTTAAAATTAAGAAAAGTATGCTAAATTTTCTATATTAATGTTAGAGCATTTATAAATGTAGCTCAAAGATACAATTTAAGACATCAAAGCCAGCATGTGTATCTATAATAAAAACCCACAAATAGACTAATCAAGTTTTAATTATATAATTTTGAATTCACTTTTCAAATTTGACAGCCCTCTCTTTTTCTTTTATTTTCTCTTTTCTCTCTTTATTTTTTTTTCATATTTTGTTCTTTTTTTATTTTATTTTTTCACTACTGATTATGACGAAGGCTTATAATTGTAAAAAAATCTTTGCCAATTCATTTTTAGAATTATTGTAAAGAAAAGGAAACTAAAAAAAAATCGTCGCCAATTCATTTTAGAAAATGGTTTTCAAATGCTGCCTACAAATTGGAAAATTTATTTATACTATGTTAATGATACACAAAATTGCTCTCTATCGTTATCAAAAGCAACATTTTTTTTTACAAAAATAGAGGTGTTACTATAGGCATAAAATGTTGTATTGTTTTCCCTGTAATTTTCCTTTTAACTGGGTTGGGCTTGTAATTAGAATTCTTTAGGATTTCTCTTTTCCTAGACAACTTATGGGAATTCTTCTTTCGTGTTCCTGCACCTTCATTCTTAATCTGAAATTATTAACATACCCTTAGTATAAAATAAAAAAGATAACATTGTCCTTCACCCCTTTCACCCTCATAATCTTTCATTTTGCTTACTCCCTGTTCGTACGGAGATAATAAGTTACAGTTAATATCAGTGGTCATGTCATGAGAAGCCATCAAATCAAATTAAATCCACAATTCAGAAGCTTCCGACCACGAATTAAGGAACTGAAAGGTAATACTGTATCGTTCCTTGTTTTCATGAATTACGTTTCCAAATTTTGTTTATGCTATTTCTGTTTAGTTATCGGATGAAACTTCATTTAGTTTATATTTTTTTTTAAAAAGTAAATAGGATGATGTTAACTCACTGGTCATTAGGTTTGTAAATTTCGGTTTATAAATTTTTTTAAAATATAAATCAAAAGAGATGACATCCGGTTTGCAAATCTTTTTAAAATATAAACCTGATAAAATAGAGTCCGGTTTATAAATTATAAACCGGATTCCATCCCTTAATTTTTCATCCAGTTTATAATTTGTATACCGGATGTTACTTTGATTGATTTATATTAATTTTTTTAAAATCAAATGTCATTCTATTCGGTTTATATTTTCTAAAACGCATATCTTTTTTATCATTTTAATAAAAGCATTTTTAGAATTCAAAATTCTAGAGAGGTGGAGGTGGAGGAAGAATTCATTCACGTATGGTTTGTGTAACAATAAGCCCAATTGTGGATTCAAATTCTCAGCCAAGAGAGAACTACAAATGAAATTGAAATTTACTACATGTAATTTTAAGCACAGCTGAGTTTCATTTCGCAAGAATTTTGAGAACTCATAAGTTTTAAATAGTCATTATTTTTATTTGTAAACAACTTTAGATATATTTAAATGAAAATAAGAGTTTTTTTTTTCAAAAAAAAAATTCTTCAAAGAGACATATATGAGAAAGAGAGAGATTATCTTTTAGGCTTTGTTTGGATTGGAAAATAAATTTGAGAAGTGAATTTGAGTTGAAAGTGTATGAAAATTTTGATTATTTGGATTAAGGAAAGATGATAAGATTTGAAAAAATTTGAAGAAAAAGTTTGTAAGTGATGTAATAAATATGATTGAAATTATAATTTTTTAATTGATAAAATTGTAAAATTAAAAATTTGTCCTTATGATTAAAAATAATTAAGAGTGAAATATGAAATTGTTTGATTTAAGAGAATTATGAAAATATAAAATTACACAATTGTTTTTGAGTTAAATTTAATTTATAATAAAATATGATTAGTTTATTGAGTGTAATTGATTAATTATTTTATTAATGAAATTGGAAAGTTAGAAATTTCTAATTTAGAATTAAAATTATTTTAATTTGAAATGTTATTAATTGTTATTTTTTAGTTGATTGAATTATAAGATTTACTAATTATTTTAAAATAGAATAAAATTAAAATTAACTCATTATTGTTAGTATTATTATTACTATTTTTATTATAATTTGATAATTTTTATTATTATAATTATTATTTAAGATTTTATTATTATTTTTAGTTTTTTAATATTAATATTATTAGTATATTGTTTTTTAATTATATTATTTTTATTAAAATTATTATTATAGTAATAATAATTATGATTAAATATGATTATGTTATATTATATGATTAATTATATTTATGTTATTATAATGTAAGTGAAACAAACAAAAAAGAAAACTAGAGAAGTGGGGAATCGCACCCCACACTTCTTATGATGGTGCACCTCATTCCATCCTTTGATTTACATACACATTATAGTATACTTTTACACATTCATAATTATAAATCTTTTATAATTGATTAGGATAAAAGAAAATATTTAAATAATTGATTATGTTTGGTGAATAAATATTCGATTATGTATAAAAAAAATATACATAATTGATTATCTATCACACATAATCGATTATATATTTTTTTTTTGTCAAGGTTAAGATGATAATTTTGTAGTTCTCACATAACTCTCCACGGATTTCTTTGCTCATTATACGAATCATTTTCTCTTCTCCTTCATTTCCACTCATGCAACTTAGTGTACATCACCAAAAACAAGCACAGAAGCAACTTGTTTTTCTTTTCTCACCAACAATCAAACCCTTGAAGCAAACAAAACATTGCAAAGATTATTTTTTACAAGATTCTTGTTTTCGAATATTGGTTGAAGTGTCGTCACTTAACTTAGATATGTTAGAATAAATAAATAAATTATTCTATGATGTGACTTATATGAAATATTATTATGGGTCTGTATGTGATTTAATAAAATTAAGAGGACATTTTGGTAATTATGAGAAGTGGTTTACTTAATAAATGACTGATAGGTAACTAATTTGATAGACATTGGTTTTATAAAAGAACAAAAGGTTCTGTCTCTGTGGTATGAGCATTCTTCACAGTTAACCATCAATAACGTGTGTGGAGATTAAAGTGACTGAAAGAGATAGATTGGGTGAGAGGAGAATAAAGAGAAGAGATAAATTCAATAAAGAAGATTTCTAATGAATCAAGGTAAGTCTCTCTTAATATCCTATATTATGTAAGAATCATAGATTCTAAGATCCTTTGGAATATTTATGATTGATTATTCCTAATTATGTTTAAACTTACAAGATCATCCTCTAAGTGACACGACAACCTTTCATCATCTCATAAATTTTTCTCTCCATCATGTCTTTTATCTCTTTACGTTTTACCAAATTCATGGTCACTGAGCATTTTCGCATCATTATATGTCTTGTATTCATATTCGTATTCTTCTCTTGAAGGTAAACATTCACACTTATATAATCTAATTGAATTAAATTTGTGTTGAGTGGAAAACATTCTTAAATTTCTATCATTTACTTTTAAGAATTCTAAAAAGGACTCGTTAACTTGTATTGGAGTTGATGAAATATCCGCACACCATAATACAAAAGATATTTGTTCTTGATGACTTATATCTGGAATACAGTCAAATATGATTGAATAATATTTCGCATCCATAATTTTTTTATAATTTTTGTTTTTATTTCACTTGCTAACAAATTCATAAACTCATTTTGTATATTATGTCCAGGGTAATGATTATGAATTTTGTCATTTTTAATTCAATGAATATGTTCTTGCATAATTGGATTAAATTATGCAATCATTTCTATTGAACTTAAAAAGTTTCTATTACTTTCTTGGTATATCTTCTCATTTTTTCCACGCAAGGCTAAGTTACTTTTACCAAGGATTTTAATAACAATGATAATTCTTAACAACACCTTTCTTTGGTGTTCTCTATCTCTATTTATTTGTTCTTGAGCATTTTTATCTATTGTTTTGTCTTTTGAGAATCTCATTTACAAATCAATCCATGCATTCATACTAGTAATATGTTCATCAGTTATTTCATGGCTCTTTAACTTAACTAAGATTTCTTCAATCTCTATTACCTTCGTTAGCTAGTTTATTAGTACAACCAATAACATTAAACAATTTATAACAAAAAACAAAAGACTCTATCTAAATCTGTAGAATAAATAAGCTATCTTCTTTTATGTTTCTCTCCATTAGACAATTTCAGGGTTGACTCAAGGCCCAAGCAGGTAAAACAATTGTGTAGAATAAAGAGTGAAGCTAAGTATTAAACAACTTATGAACTTGAAAATTTTGAATTTTTGTTAGGCATGACTATTTGGTATAAAATATTATCCGCAGTTAACTCGGTTAGTAAAAAATTACATAAAAATATATGTGTATTAATATGGCTTTTGAACAATTAAAATGTCTTTTTTTCATTATTTACAACGTATAGAGAAAATGGATTTGAAAATGTATTTATTTCTGTCAAAGAAATTGTTTATAAAATAGATGTAGAGCCTAAGTTTTGTGAAAAAACGAATCAGTCGTAAAAAAAACAATTTGATGAAAATATTGAAATGAAGTTATGAAATAACCTCAAAAGTCATTTATAATTAATTATTTTTTATATATTGTAGATAAAGCAATTACCACATTCCAAAATAGATTTGAACAATTTAAAATATACGAAGATATTTTTTGTTTTTTATTTAGTATTAAAAAATTAAAGTCATTGGGTTGTGTACTTTGAAAGAAAAATGTCTAAACCTTGAAAAATATTTAAAACATGATAATTTGTTGGATCTTGATTTCTTAGATTTATTTTCATAATATCTTAAAAAGGATTATAGGATTGGAAAATAATAAACCAATTGACATTCTTAATTATATAAAAATAATAATTTTTTTTCCAAATACATATATAACATATAGAATAATGTTAACAATTTCAGTATTAGTTGAATCTTTGTCAAATCAAATATAACCCAAATAACATTATAATTTTTCACATGATAGGTGAGTGACAAAATTCATTGAGATACTATCTCACTGTTACGTAGAATTATCGAGAAAGATACCTCTAGAATATCTACTTTAAGAAGTTTAAAATACACTTTTGTACTCATTTAGTACATAATTTGTCTATCATCTCACTTTGACCCTTCTAACGCATTATCAAGTTTGAAATCAATGTAAGCCCAAAATCAATTAACATAATCTAAACACCTCAAACAAAATTACAATAGTTATGCACTCTTTCATTTTAAAACTAACAAATCATTTCCTATAAGTTATCTTCCTTATTTTCTTATGTTCGAAACAACAAATTGAGTAGAAATTGTACCAAAACTCCTATAGAGCAAGTAAAAATTACCAAAGGTCAAAAGAAAGAATAAACTAATTGAGATTATATTATAATACTATTTCTTAACCAAGAAGACACGTAAAAACATCAAAACGCTTGAAAAAAAAAAACACTAAAGAAAACGTAGGGAAATAGTAGAAAAAAATAAACAAATTCTAAATTCAATTCCAATAAAATAAAATTGTTCTCTACTTTGTTATCTTCTAATTGAGAGTATTTGTTCTTAAAAGATGAAAAACCGAATTGAAAACTAAAAAATAAGATTGAAGGGTAAAGAACTTATCAATAAATGATAAATTATTATTATGTGAGTATTACTAGTGATTCTGTTAGAGTAACTATGTTTTGTATGATTATGTTATTCTATGTACTCCATATATAGAGTAGCTTTCTTTCATCAAGATGAATAAAAAGAGTTTTTCATCTGTAGTTTTGCCTCCTGTTTCTTTCTTTGCAAACTTTCTTTTCCTTATACTATTGTAATAATGATAGATACTAAAAGTTGTTGTAATCTATGAAGTCCAGATACAGACATAGATACAGATATGACACGGATACAGATACATGAATACGACTAAATTAAAAATTATAAGACACAGAACACGACAATATATATATATATATATATATATACATATATATATATATATATATATATATATATATATATATATATATATATATATATATATATATATATATATACATACATATATATATATATATATACATACATATATATATATACATATATATATATATATATATACATATATATATACATATATATATA
>Ga0209700_104071_pt1 | contig 26959 bp, 14 predicted proteins | sample SiratroredBW_FD_187528 | JGI IMG/M metagenome (GOLD analysis project Ga0209700, IMG submission 187528) | Root nodule microbial communities of legume samples collected from California, USA - Siratro red BW (SPAdes) (version 2) | ecosystem: Host-associated > Plants > Roots > Nodule | place: USA... | reverse complement strand
TATATATATATATATATATATATAAACTTCTTCTTTCCTACTCTCTCCCCATAAACCCCGTTAACAAGGTCTCCTATTTACTCTGAAATCCTTTTTTCTTCATTATCTTCTTGGAACGTTTGGTTTGATTTTGTTCTGTACTTTTTTCAGCAACTATATTTAAAAGGAGGCGATTGTGAATGATTTTTTTATTATTAAAATATAAAGATGTTTTAAACTTTGATTCAGATGATAAGTGCAGGTCACAATTTTATATCGACAAGTTTTTCCTGTACCTTAATAAGATTCCTACATTCTGATAAAAAAATTTATTTCACAATTACTCTTATATGAGAATTGGATGACATCCCCGATCGGTTGTCATTTGAACAAAAATAACAACCAAATGACCTATTCCGGTTGTCAATTTTTTTCAAATGATAATTGGATGGGGTGTATAAAAATAATTGCAGAATGAATTTTTTTATTAAAACACAGAAAAAATCTTATTAAGGTGCAGGAAGAACTCATCTTTTATAAGTGCACCAAGCAAGTACAACAAAAGAAAGAGCCCACACTATTGCAAGAAAGGTTTCAACTCTAAAATGCGTAATACCTGAATTGCTCCAATTGACTATTTCGTGAACCAAAATTTGGCCCATTGTTTTATTTCAAAAAGAAAAAAACAAGACGGCTTCTTCCTGCACCTCCATGGACTTCGTATGCGTGGCATGTAAACAGCACGTATGATGAAGAGAGAACGTGTGGATGAAGTACACCGGAGGGCACTGCGCGTCAGAGCAGGGACAGTGACATCACCCGAGTGGAAATGCTGTCTGTAAATAGAAGATGGAAACGTTGTCAGTGGTAAGGCCGGCGACGTCGAAAGCGAAAGTAGGGAAGAGGCCGACGACGAGGGTTGCGGGTGGCGGAGAGAATGAGAGATGCGAGAGAAGGAAGGGAAAGTTCGTCTTGCTCCGGCGATCGGCTGCAACAGTGGCCGGAAATAGCGACGCGACTCTCCTTCTACTTTTATGGTGTTCTTTCTCCGTATCTTTTTTTTTTTTTCACTTTTCTGTTATCGCTTTTTATTTTTTTCTTTTACTTTTATTTTTTTAAGGTCAAAACATTTTTTTTATATTCTTCTTCTTATTTTAAAAAGAAAAATGAAAATTAAAGATTGAAAAACTTAAACATTTGTTATTATTGTTCTTATTATTATGTTTTTTAGAAATTTTATTTTTAATTTTCAATTTTTAAACTAATGATCAATTTTTTTGTTTTTCATTTTTAATTTTTCAAATTAATTAAACACATTTTTATAATTTTTTAAATTTTTTTTTATAAATAAATTTTATTTATCTAGACGAATTTGAATGTTAATAATATCAATGTTCCTTTTGAATCTAACCAGTTTTATTATACGGGAATATTATTGAAAGTTCAAAAAGATTATCCTTATTATGATTTTGGGGTTGCTAATAAATGATAAAGAATTTAATGATACAGTAAAATAAGAGCTAGCTTTCGTAATGAATTTATTTGTTAATATATCTAAAATTTAATACTACTTGGAAGGAGTTCAATTTAATGTTTCAAACATGATCATATTATCTAATGTTTATATCATGAATTATTTTTTTTACGTCCTGAAATTGGGAACTTGAATACAATATTTGTCTTCTATAAATTTAAGAATTATTGATATCAAATGGTAATTTCTTAAAAGATTTCTTTTTCTTTCCTAACTTGATCTTTCACGTTCATTATTATTTTAAAATAACTTTATTAATGATTAGCTGAATTAGAATAAATAAGACATGAAAAAATAACATGTATCACTATTGCAATTCTTTAATAATGAGCAATTACATGTGTCTATTAGATATAAGAGAATGGTGATTTTGAATGTAATTTTAAGTTAAATGGACTCTTTGCTACTTTATGGAGGAAAAACAACACATTCACATTATGCATACAACTATTAAATGATAAATCAACTTTCAACATAGTTAAAGAAAGTCTTCCTACAAGGCTTTTAATTGAAACCAAATTAATTATATGGGATGAAATACTAATTATGAATAGATTATACTTTCAAACACTTTGACAAAACCTTGAGAGATATTTTGAAAACATAAAATAACAAAAACAGTAAAAAAGTCATTTGGAGGTAAAGTTGTTTTTTTGGAAGGTGATTTTAGAAAAATTTTGTTTATTGAAAAAAAAAATGTTTCTTTGACAACCGCTCCAAAATCACAATCCTATGACAAGCCTTCATCATGTGACAAGTGGCAAAATTGTATTATCTCCAAAATAATCTCCTTGCTCTCACGTCTCCCCAATCATTATCTAATCAAAACCGAATTTGATTCCTTCGTGCAGGAAAAAATTGTTGACTAGATCTCTACCTTCTTGACTGTCGTGACATACCTTACCAAGAAACACTTCTCACCTCGTTTCTGCCTCAACGACCTCTTTGTCATTCGCGCCCTCGTCACTCTCGGTGCCAATGTCTCTCTCTAGAACTTTGTTGGGTGGAAGGAGGACCTTTGTCGTCACGCCTTCGACATTGTGTTCGACAAAATACAACCATTTGTGACAACCAACCTGAGAAAAGAACACATTGTTATCACATTACAAACGCACTACGTACTGTCAAACCATACAAACTCACGCGACCAAAACAAAATGTCGCCATCACAATCAAAGTAACGAATGAATAACGTGAATGACAAATAAAGAGACCGACAAAACCAGAGACACCATAAAACAGCAAAAAAAATCCTTACCACAAATGTCAACAACCAAACGATGACAAATAAAGGAGAAAGGAGACGGAAAGAGGTAGAGACGTTGAAGAGCACTAAGACAAATTTCCAATCTTAACCTATTTGAATTTCAAAATGTGCCTTTCAAATTATGTTTCATTTAAATAATATTTTTTGTGCCAATTCATCATCATGTTAATGTTATATCAAGTTAATATATCAAATTATTAACTGGTTGTAATGACACGTGTCGATATGAGAAATGTTAAAGCATCACTTTTTATTATAAAAAGAAGATATAGTAAAATTTTAATATATGACAAAATTATAAAATTTTAAAACTTTAAAACTTTCACCTAACATGAGATTAAATATTGCTAAATGCACCAGTAAAAGAGATATGAAAATTTTGCTTATTAAATTTTAAAAATTAATAAATAGATTTAAATTAAAATGTTTAGGACATTCTTCATATACCACAAAATTTCTTAGTTAAAAACACTCTATCACCTTTATAAGTTAATGATTTCATTTTATACACAATCTGTTTTTATTTTGAAAATCACAAAATTATATACCTTTATGCATATTTAGTTGCACTTAGAAGGATAACTTGTGAAGTCATGTCCTGCTTATTCTTGCCAGCTAGGTGTATTGTCTACAATTTCTTTTTTCTTATACATTTTTATTTTTTCTTTTACCTTGACATGTTAATTTAATTTGTAACCTTCATACAATAAATAAATATAAAATTATAAACTATTAAATAATGTGATACTTCTTTTCTATGGCATGTCATTTACAATATGGTAATTAATGTGTATATTCAACTTATAACTTTCATGAAATACTATCACAAGTGCTTTTACTTTTGTTAATATTTTGATTCATTTTATTTGATTTATTTTTTTTCTCTTTATTGAACATTTAAATAGTTTATATAGATATGATACTCATACTTGTATACACAAACTTGTTACTGCAACAATAAGTATTGATTCTCTTGTTGCTACTCTTCTTATTATCTTCTTATAAAATACATTCATTATGCATTAATTATAATATACATGTAAATAAAAAAATTATTAAAATAATGTAGATGGATCATGTGCGTTATCAAAATCAACAACAATTTATTAGACTCTAAATGCAATTCATTAAGTTTAGTTCAAAGTTAACATCACAAACTTCCGTTCAAAGTTAACATCACGAACTTTACAGTGATAACATTTATAACAACTAGTACTCATTATATTTAAAATTTGAATTGTATACATTTAAAAATTGTTTAATTATTTAATTTAACTAATATATAATGATTTTTGGTGCAGAACATTTATTTATTCAACCTATTCTAAAATTTAAACATTACATTATACCATATCATTGCATAAATAATAATAATAATTCAGATCAATACGTACAATTTTATGATACTTTTACTATTATTTTAATCCAAGTAAGGTACATCAAATTAGTCTTTTCTTATATGTTATAAAAAAATTTTGTAAACAAATAAGTTTTTCTAATAAATATTAAACTCGCTGTCTGGGTTGAACAGGTTCAAAGAGTATTATATATATATATATATATAACTCAACTAGTACGGAATTTCTATTTGAATGTTCAAAGATCCAAATTGTGAAGCAGTCAGATCGAGAATATATTATTTTATTATTACATTATATCTTAAAAAAAGATTCTAAAAAAATATCAAAAGAAAAAGGGAACATTGGACTTAGAATGAGATATGGCGGCGGCAAAGGGGGCAAGAGTTACAGTTCTCCAACCACAGGGTGATGCAGGTGGAGTGGTACACGTGGCCGCACGGGACTCGCTTGTTTTCCCCATCCCTGTTGTGTCCGTTGAATCCCTCCAAGCAAACGGAGCAAACCTCATCCCTCCTCACGTCGTTAACTGTGGGCAAGTTCGACACGTAGCTCTTGCACGCCGCCACTACACACCGTGATTCTCCCTCCACCACCGCAAGAGCCTCGTCCAGATCAAAACCACTCAAGTCTATGATGAAATTGTTCAGTATTGACACCGGCGATAGCGCCATCACCGCAATATCGTCGCCGTTCTCCGAACTCCTATGGTTAGCGTTGTTGTTATCCATTGCACAAACACAATAGCATACACCGACATATCTATATATATATATATATATATATACACACACACATATGACCCTGTACGATTAATTCTCGTCTCTGATACCTGATATCTATGGCTGTTTATTGACTACTGGGGGCTTTCAACATGTGCGCTATCATCAGTTTATTCAAACTTTTTTTATAATAATTTAATTATAATTTTGATTTTGATTGATAGTCACCCTAACATTGTTATTAAGACTTGGTACGTTGACACCCAACTTTTTTTCTACGTTCAAGTAACAACTTTCAATACTAATTAATAGTGTGTATACCATGTAATTACAAATTTACCCTGTATTATATACGTATTCCCTTTTAAAACCATCACGTCAAACAGTTGTATCCAAATGGGTTTCAACATAATAATTTTTTCTTGATATTATCCATTTCACGTCTTTGTTTATTTATTTTTTAATGGTTGACATATTCATCATAGTTTTTTCTTTTTGTAAGTCATCCATGTTTTACGCTCATAGCTGATGACAGAAATAAATAATATAAGATTTCACAATTTTTTATCTTAATTTTTTTGTAATGAATCTAAAATGAGTTGGATTTGTCGGGTTGAATCAATGGTTTACTTCGATAATGCCTTTGTCTACCCCATCTTCATACTATAATTTAAAACAATAATAAAACTCAAGACATAATCCTAATAACATGATTCATGATTAAGAGAATTTTGCAACTGTGAATGAATCAACGAGAATCTTGCCGCTGTGTTAGGTCCTACGATTAGACAATTAGGCGTAGTTATTTTCTTCGTACACCAGTTAGGAACTTAGGAATCCGTTAATTAAGAAAGACCAAACCTGTTTTAGTCTTGTGTTCATAAAGTAGAGCAATGGTAATTTTATTTTGCTTAACTTATTGGTTAGTTCTTATAACTTTAATAAAGAAACTAATCAATATCTTATGATTTCAAGTCTTCTTACCAATTTTTTTCTGAGATTTTTTATATTAAATCATCAAATATCAATGGTTTGTAGAATTAATATGGATGCAGATTCATTCCCTAGTGATTGAACCATCAATAGCCACACGGTGGTCAAAATTGACCTAATTAATGCTGTGTTTGTTTATCGTAATGGTATTGTATTGAGTGTGAAGGAAATTTTTTTTATTCTTTTTATTACTAATATATATTATAATATGAATAATTTAAATTAATATTATTTTTAAATACTATTTTTTAAATTTATTAAAATATATGTTTTCTTTTATATTAAGACTATTTTTAATTTAATTAAAATATTTTCAATTTATTTTTAAATGAAAATTTTATATAAAAAGAAGTGAAATCTTTTTCGTACTAGTTCCTCCTCTTGCATCAACATTAGAAACGTGCTTCGTATATTTATTTCAAATGTAGAATTTATTATAACGTTTTCTTCCAATTTAACTTTTATTATGAAAATACAGTTATAAAATTATTATGATTTATTTTACTCAATTTAAATTTATTATAAAAATATAAAACTTAAATAATTTATCATATATTTTATATTATAATTAATTAGTTCAGAATAGTATAAAAAAATTATTTCATTTTCTTTGTATTTTTATTATCCTTTATAATATTAGTATTTTAATTAAACTTTTTTTAATTTGTTAAAAAGTATAAAAATATGTAATACAAAAATAAAATAAAATAAAATTATTAAGTTATGGAAACGAGTTCTCAAATATAATAAACGATGCTAATTAGGAAATTAAAGTATAAAGAGTACAATTTAAGTAATTTTTTTGAAGAGGATGATAGCCAAGGAAAAAAATGGAAAGAATGTGTTTCTGGAATTTATTTCCAGAATATCCTTTTCGTCAGTAAAATTTTCATTCGATATTCTAAAAATGGGTTTCAGAATTCTAAGTAGAGAAACATGTTCCAGAATGTTAATGTTTAAAGTGGTTGAATTATAAATACAAGAGGAAATTTTAGTCATTCCTTCAAATTGATGGGGTGTAGGTTAAGAAATGATATGGTACAAGAAGTAATTGCCTCCCTAGTTCTTATCAAGACTTTTTAAGCCCTTTAGCCTGAAAAAAGGATGACGTTGCATACCCTTTTTTCATTATTGCACCCCTTTTTAATTTTTTATTTTTTCTCTCCCACGCGTATACCGGCTACCCCCAATTAGCAGTAACTTTCTACAAATATCTTCTTCAATTAAGTAATAGTTGTTGATTCATAAATACACTCATCAAAGCTAAATTTAACCAAATAATTTTAGAGGACCAAAATGGTATATATATTCATTCACACACATAAAAAAAATGAATTATCAATAATCCATTAGGATCTGTTTAATTGGGGAGAAATTTTTGATAATATGCATGACATTTTAAATTTGATTCTAAAAGCATCACTACAGTAAAAACTTAAATTATTCACAAAATTTTATTAACGAAACTTTATTTGTCGATAAAATATCATTATCGACAATTTTATCAACAAATATCATCTATTGTTAAATTTATCGACGGATTTACCGATAAATTTATCCTAAATCCGTCGGTAAATTTATAGATAATCAATTTATCAATAAATTTTGAATATTTTTATAAATTTATCTCATCGGTAATTTTTATTTTTTTTAATGCATTGTTATAAAAAAAGGTTAAAATTAAAGTTAATTCAAATGTAGAATAAGTATTTTTTTAATTAAAAAAGGTTAAAATTAAAATTAATTCAAATGTAGAATAAGTATTTTTTTTAATGATTTTACTTTCCCTTTTTCTACTACGGTTAAAAGTTTACTGGTGATAAAATAATCGTACTGTAACTATAGCTTATTATAAAATCAACTACTTAAATTTATGATAAAATTAAATATAAAATATAATTAATTGTAATGTCAACAGTTGATGAATTTTTACTATTGTAACTTATCTTTTAAAGTGCAACTAATGAAATCCCTTTTTACATTACTATATAATCATATCTAAGTAAAGAACCAAAATTCATAATGTTAAAATTAAAAAACAATCTCAAACAATTGACGAAATAAGTGATAAAAAAATTATTAAGAGTTTAAAAATGGTTAGCGTATAGGTTTTTTGAAAATTGAAATGTTTTATATATTAACAAATATATATTCAACTAGAAGATATTGGTAAAATTTACCTTTGGAATGAATAAGTTTTCTTCTTAAGAAAGAATATTTTTAAGAAAGATGTTTGGTTTATTCCACTAATTTGAATAAAGTTAACATAAATGGACAATAAACAACATGGTGAAAAAAAATATTTTTCTAACTAATAATTACAAGACCTTGTAATTCATTAAATAGTTTTTTAGAGAAATCATGATTCTTTATATATCTAAAAACGATTATATTATTCTATTAATTGTTTATTAATGTTATTAATAGATAAAATTTTCCCAATTATAAAATCTTATTAGATATGAATTAATTTAAGTTGAGTGTTTTTAAATACTTAAAGAATGATTAAAATTTTTAAATATAATATTTATTTTTACATAGGTCAAACATGTATTATCTTTCACTTGTTGCTATTTTACATACTATTGAAATGTTATTATTCAAATGTACTTTAGGTCTAAGAGGGAGTGTACATGTAAAAAAATACTCAAACATTATTTGTGAGGTCAATTTGTAAATAATAAATATTATTGAATTCGTCTCTTATCTATTTTATGCCAACTTATTTACAGAATCTTAGAAAGCCTTAAATAAGTGCGGATGACCTCTTTAATCTTGAATTAACATAATTATGTAAATAATTTATGTTTATCATACTTATTAAAAGTTAATATTATTTTAAATAGAAGTTAATATCGTATTTAATTATGTATTGCTTCATATTTCTAAAATGTATACAACATTTCTGATATGTGTATAGCCTGTAATGATGTTGACCATATATAGTACATTATTCTTGGTAAAGTTCAAATCCAATACAAAATAAAAAAGAAATTCCATTCCATCATATTTCTCCAAATTCAATTCACGAAAACACATACTCAATACTATTACTAATTTTTTTTCTCACTTCACTCTACATAAGAGGCACGAGAGCAGCAAGGTCATATGATAAAGGGAACTTAAAATTTAATTGTAAATTAGGCGCTGCATAACATCAATTCTTTCTTCTTTTCTTCACCTGATTTGTTATTTCGACTACGGGTTCTTGTGCGAGTAGAATCAAACATTCTGATACCTCAATCGCATCAATATAATCTTTCACCCTACGTTGGAATTCCGAATATGAATCTTGTAATTGCTTAAATTGGTGTTGTTTTAGTATCTGATCATGCTCTAAGCCCTTCTTTTCCTCCACAAGTATTTGGGCTTCAATATCTAACAATTGTTGATTCAACCTATCCATGTCACCAATTTCTGCATTGTTTTGTTTGACATCATTTGATTTGATTTCTTGTTCAAGAAATTTGGCTGCAACAACATCAACACTTGGGTGCCCAAAAGAGTAAGGTCTGTTTCCAATTGAGAACACAACAATAGCAATTTCTGCACCACACAGAATAGATAATTCATTCGCCTTTTTGAATAAACCTGCTCGACGCTTAGAAAACGTGACTTGCCTCGTATTAGGATCCTTCACTGCAGCCATTTCGATTTTACGACGACCCATTGTTCCTTCACACTGATAATTACTAAAAACAACAGAAGAAGAATAAGAGATTAGAAAGAGAGAGAGAGAGATTATTGTCAAGATTAAGATGAACATGATATGATGTTCCCACAACCCTTTATTTATAAAACTTTATTTGAAATTCTTAAACATTTCTAATATTGAATTTCTAATTCCCAATTATTCTCATTCGTGTACGCAAGTATTTTAATATCATTCCTGATTTTGCTTTGAATAAATACCTATTATAGTCTATTTTTTTAAGGAAGAACCTATTCAGTTTTCTAAAACTACAAAGACTAGTCATTTTTTTGCACAGTGACATAATTAATGACTATTAATTGTCATTTAAGGTAAAATTTATCATTGTCTATATATAATAGAATTTATAAATGCATTTATAGCATAAAATAATATGTTGTTTGATATATTTGTGCGAGTTAATATATCTACCTAATGCAAAACCTTGATTAGGGATTAATTTTCAACATCGGCTCTAATCGAAACATAAGGGTTCAAAAAATGCACCAGCGATGATCTTAAAATTACTGACATGTATTTTTAAACATGTGGTCATGTGATTAGATTAACCCCTTTAAGGAAAATTCATTAATTAATTAAATTATTCGTTGGTACCTCTATTAAGGAAGGAGAAAAAAATGAATTATTCATTTCATACTAAACTAACAAAATAGGAGGAGACATTTCATTAATGATAGTTAATCAAGTTTTTTATAGTTTGATTATTGATACAGAGGAAAAAAATGGTTGCTATTTTTAGCAAATGATGAAATTAATGTTTTTGATTGGATATCTGATCATAGCAAATTATTTTATCGTTGTTGGTAGCAGATTTTTTTGTAATTGCATTTTTGTTGTTGGTTATTGGCAGCATATTACCGAAATTGAACTCCGAGAACCTAATTAAAAATGTAAAAATATTTCATTACTTAATTGTTCCTAAGCTATTTATAATTTTTTAGGTTGGTCTCTAAACGAAAAGATTTTGATTGATTTTTTCATAGAAGTGATATCAAATTGACTAAATTGAGCAGAGTGATTCAATTAATAATATTTACACAATGAAAGACCCAAATAAAAATAGTTTAAAGATGGACATAAAATTGCTGAATAATTTAACCCCCAAAGAGGTTGTATAAGTTGTGCCACAATAAACAAAAGGCATACTTGCCTTCTAATATTAATAACTAGTATTAAGTATTGACTATTTTTAAATAATTAAAACTATAATAAATTAATATAAAAAACGAAATTTAAACAAATAACTAATTTTAATATAAAAATTGATTTGGATTTATAATGAATTACGATATAAGATTTAAGAGTTTGTTTGGAGATAAAGAGAAAAACAACTGGAGAAAAAAGTATGTCTAGAATGCATCTCAGATGTTTTACCTTTGATACTCCTAAATGATGGACCAAACTGCTTCCTTCCTCAATGGATGAGTATCAGTTCAAGAACAATTAATTTCAAAAGATAAACTTAAGATAATTAGATCCTTTTCCCATCATAGAAAGAGTTGGGAAGGTTTCTTATAACACCTTTAGCAAAAATCTATTATGCATTTCATGTATCTGAATTTAAGCTTTATCATGGAGAACATGATCATCCTTATATACCCCTAGCTGTCACTTCTAAGAAACAAATTTTTGTGATTCAACCTATTACAATTTTACAATCAATCAGAATCTTCTTTCTGGTTACACTTGTTGCTGTGCTTATCATTTTTCTTGATACTCTAAATTTTTGTGTTACATTACATCCATATTTCATTGCGTTTTGTGCAAATGTTAGTTATATTACATGATGACGCTATGTGGGAGAAGTAATTGGTTAGAGAATTGGGTAGAAAGTATTGGTTACAGAAACAATAATTATGGATTAAAAAAGGCATGAAGAATTGGCAAACACTTGACAGAGATGGAGGGTGTGTGTCGTGCCAGGATTTGATGATGCAGCATTATAATTTGAAAAAGAGAATGATAACGGGTGAGGGGTAAAGTGGTAATTGGAGTGGAAAGGAATCTGTGTCCCTTGGAGGAGGTCCTTGTCTTGGAGGGTTTCCCAGCTAGCCCAACCCAAGACTCGTGGAAAGCACCAATATTCAATCATTCAAAGCACTAGAAGAAGGGTGTGGATGTGTAGCCATGGTGTCTTCAATTCCACACACACCCTCTCCTCTTTCACACGTAGACACAAGAATCAATCCTAAAGCAGCAGATACCTCCTCCTACCTGACTACACAATTTTAAAGCTCTTTCATGATTGAGACTTTCTTCTTCCTTTTTCATTTTTTTATTCTGCATTCTTAAATTTATATTTCTTTTTTGTACGGACTCTTACCACCTGTTTCCTATAATTCAATTTCAAGTACTCTAATACAGTGACAGGGATCATGAATATAAGAGAATGCCAGTGTAAGAATGAAAAGTTTTGCCAGTGTAATGAAAATTCTTGCAAAAATAAAGGACTAATAATCAAAGAAAATCAAAATATCCTAGAAATTATAGATGATGAAAATAATCTTACAGATTATGAAATCTCGTTACAAAGAGATACTGATTATAATTTAGTCAGAATCAATAAAACAATAACCTTCGATAATATCCAACAGATCATTGATAGGTTAAACAAATCAAGTATAATAGGAGAAGATCCTACAAAATATTGGGAAAAAGATCCAGTAATATGTAAACTGAATATAATAAATCCCGATTTAATTATTAAAACAAAAGATATTCCTTATAGCAATTTCGAACAAGAGGAATGTAAAAACCACATAAAGGCTCTGTTACAACTAAAAGTAATAGAACCTAGTACTAGCCCACATAGAAGCCCTGCTTTTATTGTAAACAAACACAGTGAACAAAAAAGAGAGAAGACCAGAATGGTTTACAACTATAAAAGACTTAACGATAATACCCAATTAGATGGATATACAATTCCGTTTAAAGACGTATTAATAAATAGAATTCAGAAGGCAAAATGGTTTTCTAAATTCGACTTAAAATCAGGATTCCATCAAGTAAAAATGGACCTAGAATCTATAAAATGGACAGCATTTTCCTGTTCAGAAGGGTTATTTGAATGGAAGGTTATGTCATTCGGATTAAAAAATGCCCCCCAAATTTTCCAAAGAAAAATGGATAATATTTTTGGAGAATACAAAAATTTTACATGCACATACATTGATGATGTTTTAGTATTTTCAAAAACAAAAGAAGAACATTATCTTCATCTAAAACAAATCCTGCATGTATTTGAAAAATACGGATTGATTATCTCAAAATTAAAGTAGAAGTCTATAAAAATCACATATCATTCCTAGGTGCTGAAATAGGAAATGGAAAAATAAAACTCCAACCTCACATAGCGCAAAAAATAATTAATTTTCCTGACAAAATGGAAGATATAAAGACCTTAAGATCCTTTTTGGGATTATTAAATTATGCAAGAGGGTATATAAAAGATTTAGGAAAATATACGTCCCCTCTGTATAACAAAACTTCTTTAACCGGACAAAGAAAATTTAACTCTGAGGATATTAAATTGGTTAAGGAAATTAAAGAAAAGGTGAAAAACCTTTCAGAATTATCCCTACCACTAGACTCGGACTACTTAGTCATAGAATGTGATGGGTGCGAATTAGGATGGGGAGCTATCCTAAAGAAAAAGAAAAACAAATATGCAAATACAACAGAAGAAGAAGTTTGCAGGTATGCCTCAGGAAAATACCACATAAATCCACAGGTTTACTCCACATCAACAGACTATGAAGTAAATGCTGTAATAAACTCTATAAAAAGTTTCGAATTATTTATTATAAATAAAACCGAAATAACTATAAGAACAGACTGTGAGGCCATAGTTGCTTATGCAAACTCCCAACTACACAGACTCAGTATATCAGAAATTCTAGTGTGAGAAACTCTGTCTTCTCTCTACTCTCTTTACAAGATTGCTCTCTTTTTCTTATTTTGAAGAACATACTGTAAGTCATTATGAATATGTCTGGCTAAATTTTTAATCATGTCTTAATAGATGCCTTAGTTGTTTTATATAGTATATGCGAATATAATTTAAACTTGATGGTTTTATGTTAAGATTGAGATTAAAAGAAATAAAATTTTCGTTGAGGCAGGTGAATTGACCAGAACAGGTCAAAGTAAGACCCTAGTGAGGGCAGTCGTAAGTCCTGAAAGAGGTCTTCTTAATATCCAGAAGACGAAAGTTCTGAAAATCTCTTAATTTCAAAGTTAACATAAGATCTTCAAGTTATTATATTCTAAACTATACTATATAAAATAACTTATTGTGTATTCTATTAAGGCATGTTTCCAGTTCATTTGCTTATCCTTCTCGCCTTCTATCTGCTTATATTCCGCTCGCTTTCTATCTGCTTATATTTTGTTTAAATTTATATTTTCTCATATTTTGTATAAATTTATAAAAATTAAAAAAAAAATTATAAATTCCTAACTAGGAGGCTCTGCCACCTTTATTGAATTTTATATCAACACATAATTGGTAAAACCCTGTTGGCGGTGGAAGTCACAGTCTTAACTGGACTCTGGGCATTCAAAGCCTTGGAGGTTCATCTCAACTCGCCTAAAGGGTAAAACCTTATAAACATACCACCCTGATACTGATACCCTTTTGCTTTTATACCATTGTGATAGACCAATTCTTTAAATAATATTCATCTTTTGTGTGGTTTTTTATCACTGTATAGTTGAAAGTTTGCATAAGCAACTATGACTTCACAGTCTGTTCTTATAGTTATTTGGGTTTTATTTATAACAAAAAATGATTGAGACTTTCTTCTTCCTTTTTCATTTTTTTATTCTGCATTCTTAAATTTATATTTCTTTTTTGTACGGACTCTTACCACCTGTTTCCTATAATTCAATTTCAAGTACTCTAATACAGTGACAGGGATTCATGATCACTGCTGTCCTTGTGCGCCATCTGCATTGCTTCTCACGCAATGTTACTTAGGAATGTTACAAACTCGGTCGATCAAGATATTTGATAGGTGTATTTGGTAGGAATAAAATATACGTGTAGTGAGAAGAAAAAAATATATAGTTGTATGTTTTTGTATTGTCTTAAAAAAATCAAGATAGCAGAAGATTATAGATATACTATTTTATTGTTTTATTTAAAATGATAATTTATGAAGAATATTTGTATTCATAAAATAACTTACTTAAAGTTGTGGTAGGCTCACAAAATTTTGCCACAGACATATCTTAATGATAAATCTGTATAGGAGTGCCTGAATTTTAAAATGATTAATATTTCAAATGTAGGTCATAATGTTATTTTAACAGATTTGGTGTCAAAATCTGAATATTGACTTATGCGATTGTGATTACAACTACTTTTTATTTTACATATTTTTTATATAGTTAGCAATGAACTTACGAATAATCTCTTTTAATACATATTAATTTTAACGAATCAATCAAATTAACTTGCAAATTTTCGTATAAAAATTTCAATGTAGGCTCAAAATAAGCTTAACCAAATGTAATATTTTATTTTATTTTTTATCTTGATGAACTGGACTAAAAGAGTTGCCCCATTATTACATGCTATTGTTACCTGTGTCTTTTCTAGTTCTAGATGATTGATTCTTCCATTTGGCATTTGTCTAATCTCTTTCTACCTCGTTCAAGAAATTAGAAATCACCACGCGTTGTTGGGGTTTGGTTGAAGTCCACACCAGGATGGCTTCAATTTCACAAGAGTGAACACCTGGAAGTATAGAGTAGACTTGTAGCTTAGAACGACCAATTCCTCCGTCGCAGTCAATCATATAAAAAAAATTACTCTTGCAAACTTTCTTGTACTTCTTTTGAAAAGATACTCATTCATTAATGCAGAAAGCAAATTTGAAAAAAAAAAAAAAGAATTCATTATTTTCTCATTCAAGTTCAATTAACTCACACGTCAAATTTTACCAAACGAGTAGGTCCCTAAAGTAATCCTTGGTGCCACCTGGCGTTACTCTAATCAAAGACAGAGTACCGTTGCTTACGTACATAGGTTCCTCACACGTCACACCTACAAGGCTGCAATCCAGTGCAGCGGAATCCACCTGGTACTCTGGGAAGGGTTTTATCATGATTCGTAGAATGATCAGAGCGAGTAGGATGAGAGCGGGTGCAGGGTGGTGTGAAGCAGTGGATTAGAAAGAGGCGTGATGAGGAAAAGAAACGTGTGGAAGGAAGATCAATGGAGGGACAGGTGGAGACACAGTATAAGGCAGGTGAGTACGACTGCAATTTACAAACAGTTGGTGTCTCTCTCCCTTTTCCTTTCTTTCCCCACTCACAATTCACAATAGATGCGTGTGCCATCAACAAAACTTACATTTTCTTCACACGTGTCGCTTTCTCGTCTCTCCTTTCACCTCCTTTTATCGCCTCCTCGCTTCCTTTTCTCCCCGTTCCCTCTCTCACACTACGACAACGTTGAGCTATGGAGGAGGACGACCTACTCGAACGATTGGACTCGGAGTTCGCGTCCACCAGCTCCGGCTCCGTCATTTCCTCCACACTCAGCACCGAAGATTTCCGGAACCTCAACAGCTCCGGCGACATTTCCTCTATCAGCAGCGGCTCCGGGGAGATTCCTCCTATCGCAGTTACCGAGACGGTACTCTCGCCGCAGCCGCCGCTGCATCGTGCAGGGCTCAATGACTGCGAGGCGCCGGCGGTGAGGGAGAAGTGCATCGGAAGGAGTAACAAGGGAGTGAGTTGGGGACACACTTCGGTGATTGGGAGAAGGAAAGAGATGGAGGACGCCGTGGCAGTTATTCCGGGATTCATGTCTCGCACGTGCGATCACGTCGGCGGTTGTACCGCTCCCGGCTCCAGATCCTCCGGCGAGATTGCTCCCGTTCATTTCTTCGGCGTTTACGACGGCCACGGTGGCTCACAGGTTCGGTACACCTTCTTCTTCTTCTCCTTCGTTCATTTTCTAATAATTATTTAATTTTTTGCGAGAAATATATTTTCATTTTTATATGTATTGAAGTTTGAAAGAGGTGTTGGTGGTTATGGTGACTGCGCAGGGAGGGAGTGTGGCGTTCTGATTAATATTTACTTATTCTCTTTTTAATTGTTATTTATCTGGTGGATTAGTATCGATGTTTATTCTACTACTATTATTTACTCTGTAAATAAATAAAAAATGATATCGGAATTATTGGGCTGGCTAAGTTTAAACTGGGAATGTGGTTGGTGGGTGTGTTGCTCAGAAAGGCCACGTGTTGTAGGTTCATAGGCAGAGTGGTCCTTGCAGAGAGAGATAAATTCACGGTGCTTTTCGTTTTGCTGTGACACGTGTAAATGTGACCGTGCATAATAGGGGGTGGGCCTTTTCTTTTCTAGGATGGATACTTGTACTGATTTGGAATGGGGATTGATTAGCGTGACTGAGATCTGACGTGGTTTCTATCACAGACAAATCATCAAGTTGTGGAATGCCAAGTCTAGCTTGAAGAAAACAGCCATTTTGAAATAAATCAGAAAGTATTTCTGCACTAGCCTGGTTTTTATGTGTTTATAAGACTTTTTCATTAACACTAAAAAATTAAATTAATTTATAAAATCTTTTATGTTATTTTAGTTTATGATTTTTCATTTCATTATCTGTATAAATACTTTTGGAGATTTATTTGTATAGATTCAATTTTGTGACTAATAAGAAATTATTTTATATAATTCTTAACATAATTATTATAAAAGTCACAATTTATAATTAGGTGATGACATTTTTTTGTGCATAAATTATTTGTTTGTATTATTTATTTAATTTAACAAGTATATATTGACAATACTTAATTACGGTTGTTAGCTACCTTTATTTCAAAGGTTGTATTTAAAAATTCTTTGTCGATACAATTATATGTTTATTATTTATTTCCTGTGAAAAGAAATATAATGATTAGGAAGTGTTACTGTGGGTGGCCACGTGGATGAAAGGATGAGCTTTTTGTCTAAAGAAAAGGTGTATTGTTCATGTGTGAGGAAGTGGGACCTATGCTAATTATGCTCCTTTGCACTACTTTTGGCATGTTATATTGTGGGGCTTCCTGATGATGGTTGTGGTTAGTCTGCTTCATTCTGGAAAAGTTTCTTATGTTCTTTTGAATACCAATTTCCAATAAATTATAATAAATTACATTACATAGTTGCTTAGGTCTATGTTACTAGATTAAATCTCAACTGTTTCAAACATTATTCTTTGAATATATAAAACGATTTCCCCCTGTATTGGGTACCGAACAACACTAAAGTTTATGTGGAACTTTCTCTTCGTAGAAAGATTATGCTCTCCACACTTCACAACAGATAAGATTCATGCCTTTTTTAACAATTTTGCATTTAAAATCTTGGGATTCTTTTTCAGTAGAATATTGTTATTTCAGAATTATTTTCGAATAAGCAAGTGGAGTGAAAATTTGCGTAAACAAAAGGTATTAAAAAAGTATTACCCTTCTAGATAGACCTCACAAGTTGGGTTTCCCAATTGATTATCAATCTATTCCACCCATTGGACAAAAACAAATTTGTATATTCAATTCAGACGTCGAAAATGTTTGGATCCCAAACTTTTAGTAAGGATACCTGATAAATTTCCACAATTTCATCGGAGCTTTAAGTAAACAACTATGGAACTGTCAACAAATGGTCATTTAACTGTACCAATTTTTATCTCTTTCCAACTGAGTCACGGAAAGCGTCTTCCTGAGTGTCGTCCTATGTTATTCTGCGCGATAGCTATATCGTTGATTTGCATTTGAAGGTAAGTGCAAGGGAATTTCAAGGTGAGTTGTGGGGGAAAAAATGTGGAGCGAATTCACCAGAAAATGAGAGAAACTTTTAGTGGTAAGTTGTGTCGTTCTTGTTCTCTTACATTTAAGAAAAAATAGGTCTATGGATGAATGAAGATCGCATATGAAGATGCTTGATTAGACTCAGTATTTGTTACAGGATGCTTAAATGAGAGTTATTTTATTTAATTTTTTTTGTATCAGCAAAAAAATGAGGCTATTCTAATTTTCTCATTGAAAAGTTTACCATGTAGATTGGATGATTAATTATGACATTAACACCTATTATTTTGAGTATTAAATCGAGTATATTTCTTTGACTACAACTATCTATTTCAGAATTATGATATCAAAGATGGATTAAGAAGGGCAACTGAACTCTGAACGTCCTTCTCCTTGTACATGGGAGAAGTAATACCTGTCCAAAATGGGAAGCCTGGAGCTCATTATAGATGGATAATATTTTGGTGTTAAACTCATCTAAATTTCCCCTTGATGGCTATTTTCTATTTTTTATCTAAACTGTACTAATCTTTGATTCTAGTCAAATGCATAAGTGGTCTTCGCAACACAAAGAGCTACCTAGAATATATCTGGCCGTCCTGATGAAGTTAATACTATAAGATCCGTTCAAGAAATATTCGATAGTCCTTAATACAAGACTCCTCACAATTTGTTGAAGTCGTCACCTTTTTTTCTTCGTCACTTGAATTTTCTAATTTCTCTACAATTAATAGTAAAATTTGATATTTTAAGTAAGGGTAAACTTGGAATGTTGTCATAAATTTTTCAAGAAACGGTACTTTATATAATTTTACCTTTCTTGATTCGTATTTGGTTAAATAAACACCATATAAACAGGATGGGAGTACATGATGAAAAGTTTACCATTCTCCTAACGATTGTGGTAATTTAATAATCCTAGGTGGCTCAGTTCTGTGCTAAGCGGATGCACGATGTTATAGCAGAGGAGTGGAACCGAGAAGTGGCAGGTGGAGCTGAGTGGCAGAGAAAGTGGGAAACCGTATTTGCTAACAGTTTTGAGAGGACTGACAATGAAATCCTTTCAGACGCAGTTGCACCTGAAATGGTAGGATCTACTGCCTCTGTGGTTGTTCTATCTGGTTGCCAAATTATTGCATCCAACTGCGGCGACTCAAGGGTAGTTCTCTGCCGCAGGACACAAACTATCCCCCTATCAGTGGATCAAAAGGTCAGGTCTAGTCATAACCCACTTATCTTGATGATATAACTCCGACCGTGTGATCTTGCGTTCCGTTTTAGGTTTCTTGAATGGAAAACTAGATGTACTGCCAGTTTATTAAAGTAGGCCGGATATTTTTCTCAGTCGTTCTTTAGTTTCCCTGTGTAAGTAAAGACTATAAATTTATTGTCAACAATTACAATAAAAAGATAAAAACACTGACCTCTGGTGCTTTTGAAATTCTTAAATAATTTTAACTCGTGGGAAGGGATCACTAAAAATGAAAAAGGGAAAACTCGCCCATGCAGCCATGTACTCAAAACGTAATCAGGGTCGGTTGTAAGGAGGGTAACTCTCTTAAAAAAAAACTTTAAAAATATTGTATACTTTAATTTCATTTATATAATTATATAATATTATAATTTATTGATTTAATTATGTTAGTAAAGGTATTTTTTCCTCCCCTATGCTTATATCATTAACGGAATTGAGATACCATTGTCCTTGTTTGTACAGCCGGATAGACAAGATGAACTCTTGAGAATTGAAGGAGAAGGAGGAAAAGTCATAAACTGGAATGGAGCTAGGGTGTTTGGTGTTCTTGCCATGTCCAGAGCCATAGGTACCTTGATTATCTTCACACCCAATCTTAGGTTAAGAATTTGTGAATTTTTTTCTTCTTTTTGAACTATTAATAGAGGCACAAAGTTACTTTCAACGTTAATATGGCCAATTATGTCTCTGCTATGAGAAAATAAAGGATGCAAACGGCTATAATTGTCTAGTATTTTGATTTTAATCGTCTAGTAATTAGGGATTATGGTAATTATCTATACTCCTGTACAATGGTCATTTTCTTGCTGGTGTCACCATAAATAAGTTACTAAAAGAAACACAACAAAATGCGCAGACACTGAAACTCTCTGCAGTAGTTGCGATAATGAGAGTGGGAGAATGGAAGTTAAGATAGGGAATCTGAGCTTGAGTTAAAACCCTTCTTTTGTTTTGATACTTGAATATGAGTCTGAGGATGAGCGTCGTGACTCGTGAGATAACAAAGTAAGAGGACGAAGCTGCTAAGTGAGAGGGGAAAAAGTATCCCTAGAGAAGTAAATAAAAGAGCCTGCAACATTTTATATATGCTCGAACAAATTCTCTGCATATCTTTGTGATTATAGCAACATTTTATGATCTAAAAGATAGAAAGAGCCTGCCTGTCTATTCCCTTGGTTATTTTAATTGGTAACTAGTTTATGCAAGTACTTGCATTATAGATGGTCCTTTCATAGCAGAGGATCTCTCAATTATCAAACAATATTATGTTACACTGTTTCTCAATTCCCTTGACGTATGGTATAATATAAATACAACTTTCACTTATTAAAAGAATTATAAAACTCGCTCTAACTTTTTGGTATATTACTTAGTAACTAATTTTATAAAAATTATTCTTAGGAACACTTTGTTACGTAATACAAACTGTATCTCGAAGTGCATGTCTCATGCATGGCAGTTGTTTCTCTTTCTTTTTATACCCATCTCTTCTCTCTGCTGCTGTAATCACGTTTAGTTTCTAAATACAGTTTGTCTCTGTTCTCTGCTATCCGCTTTTCCTTTCTCTCTCTCGTCTTTACACAGTTATCCTCTTCACTATAACTTAGTTTTGGAAGTAAGACATCAAGAAACTTGTGAAAACTTGTCTGTTGTAAAAAGTGAGCTTAAGTCTATTTGAAAGTAATTCAATAACATCCAAATAGCACAAGGACAATAGATCTAACAAATCTTCTTAAAATAAATTTTGATATCATGTAAGAGTGAATTTAAGTTTACCTCATTTTCACAGAAAAGAAGAATTACATATACTGAAAATTTAATTTATTCGAGAGAGTTAACCGTTATTATGACTTTCTCTTTGAATTGGGACAAACTCTAGCTATTCTGCAATTTGTTTAGTCTGAAATTATTTTCACACTTCCTTAACCGTAGGTACTTTGGAATTATTTTAATAGAATGAGTCGAGTCGTCATTGTGTTTGACTTTTGGATGGAGAAAACGTCCAGCAATCATATTTAGGTTTTGTTAAGTTCTGGTTGAATTTTGTCAAACTTTTGCTTTAAATTTTATAATTCACGATTCTAGGTTTTTCTGACACCAGCATGAGTAGTTGACAATGAGAAGAGATATACGATGACTAAGGGAAATAGAAATTAAGACTAGAGCGATATAGCTGGAGGAGGAGTGACATAATCCTATGAGTTGGAGGTTGAGTTAGTTCCGGGAACAGATGAAATAAATAAAGGAAAATGATTGATGTACATCCAATATATTTATGATATAGAAATAGAAAGAAGGTTATATTTTTATAGCATATATAATTTGATAAGAGGAGTGAGATAGGAAGAAAAAAATATTTTTATTAGTTATATGTTAAATGGATGTGTAGGTGGATATAAAAATGAGTACTTTTAATTAAGTTATTATTAAAAAAAATTCTGTTAAGTTTGAAAATATTTTTTTCAAGTATTTTGTTATTTGATTTTATCTTATCGTTAATAAATGACCAGGTTTATTTTTATCTTCCAATATCTAACTTGTTGATCGACTTATTCTTTCTTAAAAAAAAAAATGAATGACTGATTTGATAACAAATTTGAACGAGATTGGAGAGGAAAATAACAATTTCATCCATGGGTTGGAGAGAGATATTTTTCTTACAAGAAAAAATAAAAATAAAAAAAATATTTTTAACATAAAGAAAATTTCAAATAGAAATTTAATTAAAAATACTAAAGTTTATGATATATTTAAAACTACCTGAGCCATAAATAAATAGTAAATTGTATTTCTTAGAAAAAAAAACTCTAGCATGATCGGCCCATTAGTCTCAGAACTCTGACTCTAACTTAAACGGATAAAGAAAAATAAGGCTTTCGCTAATTTCACCTTCCAATTTATTAAGTAGGCTCCCTTGCCCCCTTTATTTTGGTATATAAATTTACGTAATTACCTTTTTATTCTTTTTATTAAATAATCATTGTTTTATTCTTCTTAAAATGTTATTCTTCTTTATTCTTTTGTATCCTTTCTTTCGGAAACATGGTTCTTTGTTTCAATTCCTTTATTCCTCGAACCCCTTTCTTCTTTCATTTAAGTTGTTATTCTCCATTTTTGTCTACACACCTAACCTTACCATCCATAAACAACATTATAGAAACATATATTTATTGTAAAAGTTATTATGAATTTTGGCTTTTAGTTTTAGAAGTTACTTTGAATTTGTGTATATATATATATATAAATGTTTCTAAGAAGTACTTTGAATAGGTATATATTTTCCAAAAGGTTACTTTCAATAAATAAAATTGTGATATTTTTTTACAGAGAATAAAAGACAGAGGAGAAAATAGATGTAAAGAGTTTACCAAATAATGGAGATGGGATGCAAGTATTTAAAGAATAATCAGGATAAGAATACTGGGCTCAGAAGAACAATGAAGATGAAGAGTGCACTTATTAAATTAAAAGGTTAAATAGCAAAAGGCAAAAAAATTGAATTTATACCGGTCTACATTTTCCTAGCTTGTAAATCCAGATCGGTGGCTTTTGTTTAAGTTGTATTCTCACAGTCGTAGGCAGTTACAAGATTGACCTATTCATCTACTTCATCTTACAAACCTATTATTCTTCTAATCTAATACTAATGTACGGTCATCTTCTCTTTCGATATTACTGAAAAATCCCAGAGTACGTAGAAATTTCTAGTTGATGGTTCTCCAGAAGTTTTAGCAGAAGCTATTTAACTTTTCAGTAAATTCAAGAAAAGTCTTCAACAATAACAGTTAAACATAGTTTCTATGCCTGATTATCTATATAGCTTTATTTCATATTATCTTAATTATAAATTATAAATATTCCAGCAATCACATTTACATTTACTTTGAAAACTTGGTAGTATACATAATTCAGATTATCTGCAAGAAAGGTATTTTGGTATGTATAGCACCGGATTTTCAAGGCTACATGTGTTTAGCAGCATCTAGTGGAAACTTTGCGTTTATTCTTTTCTTTTAGGGCTAGCATTTGGACATCCTGAAACCAAGTCTATGACTAGTCCTGTATTGACCTGCTTAACGATGATGTTTCAGGTGATCGGTACTTGAGACCATGGATTATTCCGGTGCCTGAGATAACTTTCACAGCAAGAACAGACGAAGATGAGTGCTTAGTTTTGGCAAGTGACGGGCTCTGGGATGTAATGAGCAATGAAGAGGTTGGAGAAGTGGCACGCCACATTCTTAGAAGACGCCGCAGATCCATGTCAGTGGAGGAACCATCTCCTGCACAAGTTGTTGCCGACAGCCTGACTGAAATTGCATATGGTAGAAATAGTAAAGATAACATTTCAATCATAGTTGTTGATCTGAAATCCAAGAGAAAACGTCAGCAAAGGCCTCCTTTAATTTCCTAAGAATCTGATTCTCTTTAATCTTTTTCAATCTTGAGAAAGACAGAGACGGTAATGAAGTTGTAGAGTTGATCTATAAAGAAACCTTTTTTTTTTTTTTTTTCTATTTTTCATATGACCCCATTGGTACTTGGTATCACTTCACCTTGTGTCTCCTAACCTGCTGTACAGAGTTGATTGGGAAAACAGAATCTGCTTCGTGACGAGTGACAACTAGCTAGGGCTGGCTTGTTGTAATGAAGTATATAGGTCAGTACTATTTTTTCTTCTCCATTTGGTCCTGATTCCTGAACGGTTATGTGGATAACAGAATGAAATGCCATCAATTGTATTGTTTGAATTTCTTTTATTGAAAGAAATGGAATAAAGCATGATATGAACTTTATTCCATTTCATTGCATTCAATATTCTCAATATCTTTTATTTGATTTGAAAATATAGGATGAAATTAGTCTAATGAAGTAATAACTCTTGCTACCATGTCTAATTTTCAATCAGTGAAACAAAAACTTCTATAATAATAAGAGATCAGTATTTAATTTTAGTTTATGTTCTATTTTTTTGTCCACATGTCATTAAATATTAAAATATAGTTGAAGGAAAGCTTGTAATAAGAAAAATGTCTATTTAAGCTGTGTTTATGCTCCTATTGATACTTGATGCTCCTATTGAAACTTAAGCAGCATGGGTTTCAATGCACTTCAATGAAAAAGTTAATCAAAGAGATGAGTTCAAATTTTTCTGTTGAGGTTTTTTATGTTTTTTTTTTTAATTGTGCTTTTAAAATACACTGATTTTAAAATATTAAAATGAACTTATTTTTTAAAGACACAGTATAGGAACAGCATAAAATACTCAGCGTAGAATTCAAATCCAAATTACAGAAAGAGATGTTTTTGCAAATATATGAAGGTGGAAACCAAAAGGTAACACAAGTATGCACTGGGTAAAATCAGAAATGGATTGGAATGATAAATGTATAATACTAAATACACAGACTTAAAAATCTTTAGTGATAATAAAAATGATGCGCTTGCCTTATATATCCAATACAATAAAGCTTGATATCAAATCATCTATTAATGTTCATTAATAAAAACAGACATAAATTTGACATGTTTATCATACTAAAATTTTACATGAGATTTCTTGATACCATTTTTATGGTTTGTAGTAGGATTGAAGAATGTCTTATTTTAATTACATAATTATTGTTTAAAAGCCGTAAATGCATACGAGTATGCGTGGCCCAAAAGAAAACATCATCCCTGACGACTTGATTTGACGCCAATTCATTACGAGACTGTTCGGCAAATTCAATTTCCACAACGAAATAAATTGAAAAGTAAAGCAAGTATAATCCCTCAACGTACACAAGCCATCTTGGAAATCTTTCTCCAATATTAGGGTTTTTAAATGTCATTAATATATTCAGATGTTATGTTGCCCATTCTATCAATATTTTCACAATATTTGTGTAATCATACGGTCTACATATTTCAATTTCACACTGCAGAGATTAAAATTTTGAATAAAATATATTCATATTCATGTTCTGGAATGCAAATTTCATAAGCAAATATTGAATTAATTGATATATAACGCAGTTAACAATTGAGGGGATTTTAATTTTAATATTTCAACTATGGTATGTGTTGAATAACATGTTTTATATCTGTATGGCGTAACCAATAGAAGTCAAATTTAAAATGTATTGAGGAGCTGATTCAACATAATCAGTTATTAAATAAGGTATCAATATTTGATAACTAAAACGTCCAGCAATAAAAAACTAAATATAAACCATAATTTCCACCGTAATGAAGTTTAAAAAGTTTAAGGAATGACCAAAGCTAATCATTGACGTGCCCATGCAATTCCACTTCCAATTACTCATCTCTTTCCGAGTCCAAATCACGAACGCATTTTCCACCAATAAGAAAGTTGAAAACTTGCCTCAAATTTCCTCTGGACGGTCGAGCATCTGTTGCAAACTTGCATAAATATACAAGCCGTCGCCTCATATCCCATTTTGTGACTTGTGTTGCATCGAAGGATTTCCCATCATCAAACGTACCTTAAAATAATCACAGGGACGAATGATTAGTGATAGACTCATTATAAAGCATCAAATACGCACCCAGAAAACTTACTTTCAGCTATTAACTAGACCTGGATTTGCTTAGACCACCATGCCAATTTAAGCCTAATCAATTTTTGGGCTTCACACAGTGATGGACATGCAATAGCAGCACAGAAAATTAAAGATGTATAATATTTGTTCAAAGATTAGACGCCTAATGTGTTTCAAACTACATGAATACTTTTATCTTGAGATAAATGTCAAAAAAATGGAAAGGCTACTGTAGGTGTACAATTATGGTGTAATCATTGATTTTTATTTTAACTTTCCTGTGCTTTATGTTTCCTACATAATTCCCTTACTCTATTTGACAGTCAGTTTTTAAGTATTCAGTAAATAAATATGAAAACGATATGATAGTATCCTTGAAAAAGGATATGATGAATATGCAACAACAATGTTGATTCGTTGATTCTATAGTAAGTGAGATATGCGCTTCTTAATTAATCTTTTCTAACAATATGAAAGATATATAGATACGTACCTTTTTCATCGAATAATGACATTAAGATTGCTAAACAAACACATACACTAATATCTTCCCCTGAAAAGCAAAGAAATTTGATATATTATTTGTTTAGTACAGTACTTCATAATTTGCTTTTACACAGAATGATTTAGAAGGATTAAGGAAAGGCACCTTAGAGATTCAAAATGATAGAGTTATACAGAAAAAAAAAAAAAAAAAAAAAAAAAAAAAAAAAATAAAAAAAAAAAAGTTATAAAAAAAAAAAAAAAAAAAAAAAAAAATTACAGA
>Ga0209700_104070_pt1 | contig 26960 bp, 8 predicted proteins | sample SiratroredBW_FD_187528 | JGI IMG/M metagenome (GOLD analysis project Ga0209700, IMG submission 187528) | Root nodule microbial communities of legume samples collected from California, USA - Siratro red BW (SPAdes) (version 2) | ecosystem: Host-associated > Plants > Roots > Nodule | place: USA... | reverse complement strand
TATATATATATATATATAATAAATACCTATTGTATAAGTAATTTTATTACTAAAACATGATAGGTAAACTAATTTTTTAACAACTATAAATAAATAAGAGAAAAATAAATGTGTAATTTAATTTTCTTTATAAATTAACAACGAAGAGCTTATAACTTAAGACATTGTGTACACTTACCAAAATTTCATTGATTCTAATGAGTTGTATACCTGAGTTCAAAATTTTATATTTTTAAATAGATTATTAAAATAATTATTACAAAATATAATACCTAAATATAGACATATTAAAATACAATTTAATTTTTTAATGTATATATTTATCATTTTTCAGAAAATCAGTTTATGAAAATGATTATATGGACATGTTAGTTGTTATATCACTAGCTCATTAACCTAATTAAAATTTAGGAAATTAAAATCACATGAGGCATGTATAAAAAAACTAAAATTGTACTTAAATCTAAAATTAAACTATCCCATTAATTAGTCATGTAATATAGACTTTTCAGGGACCAGGTCAATCATTATTTGGAAATTTTAAACTTGTTCATTTGTCGTGTTAGGTCATATCTATCTAATCAACGAAGATTTATCATTCGCAAATTTCTGAAAGGTTAGCAAACTCTTACTATATATATATGAATAAAGTAAAATTATATCTAAAATTCTAAATTAAATGTTAATCAATTATTAAAATATATGAATCGTATTAAGATAGGCTCATGGAGATGAAAGGGAAAGAATAGTTATAAAACAGGATTTATGTTGTTCTATAGTATTTTTATCACTTCAACTGTTTTCACAGTAAGATGTATCACCATTCAATGGCATGAGACATAAAGCAAGAGATAGTTGTGTCATTAGGAGCACTTAAAAGTTTTTGGATAAGCATCCAAGGCAAGTAACAAATAGAACTCCATTCTTTTTTATATAATTTATCTTTTCCTTTTAGCTTTCTTCATTATCATAGTAATGACCAATAGTCATGCAAGTAAAAAACGAATGGAAGGGATTGGAGTTGATGCTTACATTATAAAGTAAAGGAGTCATTGCTTTCAGATTTTTTTTTTTATTTTTTATTACAAAAATAGCTAACTTGTTTTTACTTTATTTTATATTTTTCCTATTTGAAAATCTTTAAAAATAAGAAACAAAATAAAAACAAACGGATATTTTTATAATTAAATTAAAGTATTTTTCTCCACTAAAACAACTCCTAAATTTGCATTAAAATTGTATGTGTGTGTATAATAATAGAGCTTTTTGCTCAATGGTTGCTAGCTTTATTTTGTGGTGTGTAGAGCAACAAGGAATAGATGAATGATGTTGGTGCGTGAACCTATAAAGTTCTATTTCTTTAAATTTGGAGGAGGAAAAGGCTCACAACTTTCACTTTTCATTTGAAAGAAACTTGACTTGTATTTTTTCCACGCGTAATGCGTTCTGTCAAAATCTTCATTTTTTGTGTATATTGAGACTCCAATAGCATTTTCAATAGAAAGCTTAGCTAGCTACGAATATGAGAGAGTTACGTAGGGTGGAATCATTTGAACATGATGATGAAAAACATGTTCCATTCCTTCATTTTAATATAGAGAAATTGTTTGCCACTTCTTTCTCCTTATCAACACTTGACCAAAGGGGACTTCAAATTTTACCTAGTCTTTTGAAGTACCTAGTTCGACCTGATCTAGCTGTATGGTTCTTGCTGAGGATGAGATAAACGTCAACATGACACATCAAATTCGTTAAGGATGTCATTTTCAAACAATTGTTGGTCCACAGATGTATCTTACTCTGAACCTCAACTTTTACAACTTTGTCATTTAGAGAGTTTTTCCACACACCTCTGGTTAGGCCTAGTCAGAAATATCAAATTTCAGTGACCACTAACATTATTTTACTCCCATTGTGAAATGACACTTCAAACGTTTTATATACCTACATGCTGAAGATTCCATCTTCTACCTTAATTATGTGTATGTGTGTGTATATAATATGTTTTTCAGGGTTCAATCATTCATATGATTGCTAATTGCGTTGGATGGCCAAACATAACATAGATTATGATAAACAAGTATGAAATGCTAGCAGGGTTTCTTTCATGATTCATTTTTGCAAAAAGAAAAGGATGTGACTTCAGTGATAACATAAAAGTTGTGATATAAAATTTATATATGGGTGTGTATGATATGATGAATGGTATGACTTGTGTGTGAAAGATATAGTGTTGGAATTCCCTAATCTGACACACACCACATCAAGTGCGTATCTTGTCACGTGTAGGCACACTATAATAGGTTTTGCTTGACAAAGTGTGAACAAATGATGGATCATGGCTGCCCCAACAAATGTGGATCAGCCACTCACAACATCAGTTTTTTGGTCTGCTAATCACAACATATGTTTACATTTAATTTCTCTGCTTCTTAATTATACCTAGTCACAAAACAAAATATATTGTGTGTATATATATATATATATATATATATATATATATATTCCTTCATTTGTACCATTATTCTTGTTGTTCAACTTATGTATTGTTCACTTGCTCTAACAGATTTGTTAGTGTAGTGCTCTGTGTTAATTTGGCTTTGAGTTAGCTGAATGTTTTAAGGTCATCTTTTGTATGTGACCAAAATTTTGTACTGGTCTTTCAGATAATTTTTTTGTGCCTGCTTCTTTCTGCACCTCCAAGCCTTCTTAAATCACCTCTAAAATTTTCAAAAATTCTGACACTGTCTTTTTTGTCCTCTCAGTTCCGGAATATATATTTAGAGTGAGAATATATTATGAAACAACTTAATTCGAAATATGTTAATTGAGTTTCGGAACTAAGCATTCCGTAAGTCAATAAAAATATTTTAGAATGAATTATTTCAAAATAGATTTGAAGGGTGAGAATATGTTACGGAATATTTTGTTCCAGAACTTATTAGTTGAGTTCTAAAACTGGATATTTCATAAGCCAATATTTCGGAATTAGCTGTTTTAAAATGAATTTCCATTATATTATTATTTCAAAACACGGTGTTTTGTAACTAAAAAACCTGTTTTGAAATAACCTGTTCCAGAACGACCTGTTTTGGAACGACCTGTTCCAAAAGTTAATATATAGTTTCAAAATAAATCATTTTAGAACAGATTTTTTAAGTTACGGAATATCTTATTTCTTCCGAAATTGGAGGTGCAAAGATATTTTCGTCTATACACTATTATTTTAAGAGTAATTTTGATAATTTAAAAAATTTTGGAAGTGTCGAAGAAAGACTTCGAGGTGCAGGAAGAAGCATTCTTTTTTGTTTATGATTGACCAAAACAAAAGAGTCCGGATTAAATAAACCAAAACATACCTACCGGCTAGAGTATAGTATCAAGGCTGACCCTTATATATAAAGTACATGAATTTCCTATTTTAAGCCTGAAAAAAGGTAATTTTTATCACGATAAAAATAATTAACTAAAGTAAATGGTATTAAGAGTAAATGCTTTTGTTTGAATATTACCTTTCATTCTATCATGTTTTCTTTTGTTTTAAAAGCTACTTTAACAACTTGTGAATTTTAAAATTTTGAGTTCTTGCTAGTATGACTATTTAGTATAAGATGAATTTACAATCAAATTATATGTATGTCAATTGAAAAATAGAGGGCAGATGAACTTTCAAAGTGTTATAATTTCTGGCTAAAATTTGTTATAGAAATAAATAAACAAGTTAAGTTCTGTGAAAAACACAAAGAAAATTGATAAATTGTTGATAACGGAATTATCTTCCTAAATATATTTAATATTAACTTTTTTTAAACAAGTAAAATAGATTTTGAACAGTTTAAAATGCATAAAGATATTTTTAGTTTTTTGTTAAATGTTAAGAAATTTTTGTTCACTACTATATGCATCTTCTCTATAACCTGCATAATCACTGTATCAACTCATCAAATTATCTGTGTAAGTTGAAGTAGCCAAATTGTAGAATTTTAAAGAAAACTAACTACCCTATATGTGTGATTTGTATATTTAGATAGGAATGTTGACGGTAGGATTTAGACAAACATTATTTAACCTACTAAAAAAATATTGGGTTAGGTTATAGATTCAGCAGAAACTCCATCCACTCTTTGAACAGATTGGATTAGATTGAATCAATTCAGTCAAAATTTTGAAACTTTTTATTTAAAAAATAATAATTTAAGATTTTAAATAAATTAATAAATCAAGTCATGATAAATATATTTAAATTAATTTAAAACATGAACAAAAATATAATTTTGTTCATAACACAAATATAAGAAAAAGTATCGAGTCATTCATATTAAATTTATCATCCAACCTGAATTAATTAAAATTTGATCCAATCATAAATAAAATATAATATCCAATTTAATTAAACTCGATTAGATCATATTAGATCCTCGGATAATCCGATTTAATAAATACCTCCATACTTGCATAATGAAATTCCTTTCGGACCGTGATCTATCCTTGGAACTAGCCCAACACTAAGGTAACAATTCTAACCACTTTAAGATCAAAACTTAAACATACTAAGCTTGCATTATTTAAAGCTTTTACGCTGAATTTATTATAAGCCTTGAATCTATAATTTAATATTAAATTTTATTATTATTAATTAATTAATAAATTAAACGGGTGAAATTTTAGTTTATGTATTGAATTTTAAAAAAAATTGTCGTCAATAAGCCAACAATCGAATTGAATGACCCAGGAAGCCCATATTTTTCGAAATGGCCCATCAAGCAAAGGCCTCAATTAACTTTTTTTTTTCTTATTTTTCTCTTCTGAAGAAGTATCTTTCAAATATGTCCTTATTCTATTATACTTTTTCCTCGTTCATATATCACTTTCAGATATAGGAGTTTATACTATCGTAATACACTATTTACGAGGCTTCGTTTTCTATGGAAGGAATAAAAAACTTATTTGTAACTCTAAAACTCAGCCAAAGAGTTTTTGTTTCTCAACAGAATGCTTGAAGTAGTAATGAAAGAACTAGGTCGAAATATAAAAATACATATAAATGAAAAGTATTTAAAGTAGAAAAACGAAAAGAGCATGTCATAATTGAGTGATACAAGTTATAGAAAAAATAATTAAGTAACTATACAACCTTCAGAATGTTGCATGAAATAGTTTCAGTGATATAAAAATTCTTACAGTTTTTGATAATGTCATTTTTTGGACTGAAAAATAAAATGTTTCATGACAAAACAAAACGTATTGATATTTCATATCACTTTGTGATTTTATTATGCTTGATGATATGGTTGTTATAGTGAAGTTAGCATCCATGATAATTCTTCTAATATAACAAATAAGACACTTCTTAATTATAATTTATTACAATTGGTGACCAAATTCTTTATTTTATTTTATTTTATTTGTTAAGGATTTACGTGCACTTATATAACAGTTTTGTTGCAATTTTTCTCTTTTATCACTCATGTATCGAATTTCAGCATAGTGAATTTTTTTTTAATGCATGTAGTTTTTCTTTTCAAGTATATTTTTCACATTGGATTTGTGTGTTCTTTTGTCTTTTGCAGAGATAATTATCTCTATTGCACCTTATTCCTAACCATTACTTGAAAGAAAAATGTCCATAATATGAAATAATGAACGCATGTAGTGTGAAAACACATATGCATGCTTTTTAGCGTTCCCATTGAATAATAATACCAATTCCTTAATTTACGTAGTTGTTTGACTAGATTCATGAAAACGTAGTTCATTCCAACACTCTATGATTTGCATGATAAATAGTGTCTGTGTCTGCAAAATACATGGCCATAAATGTTATGATCATATTGGTGTTAATAGTGTCTCATTGACTTGTAGGTACAGTTATACTTGGGAATGATTAATATACAATTATTTAAAACGAAAGTCAAAAGAAAGAACACATGATGAAAGGAAAAGTTAGTTTTACCATTCTAACTTTAATATATAGACATGTATGCTTTCTCAAACACAATAATGAACTGTTATGTTATCTACCCCACATTATTTTAAGTGCAACAAAAACAATAAGCTGCTACATATATTTACATGATCACATAATTGTGTGTTGTTTCATCTTGCTCCTGATGAAAAAGAGTAACGTTTTATTTGGATTAAGGAAATGAGAAAAAAAAATGGAAAGTGTAATATTTATATTAAGGAAAAGAATGTGAAAAGTGAAGAAAATTTAATGAAAATTTATGTGATAAAATAAAATAAAATTATAAATTAAGATGTTTAAAAAATGATCAAAATGTTATTGTAAAAGATGAAATATGATTAAATATTAAAAAAATATTTAAATACCTACCACCATCTCATGTTAAACACTTTGTTCCATTACAAGTTCGGTATCTATTGATAAATAATCATTGATTATTTGATATATTTTTTTAATTTTATAAAATAACTTATTGTTAAAAAATAAAAATAAAAATAAAAATTTAAATTTAAATAAATTTTAAATTAACATGAAAAAGAATCGATATAAAATAGATGTTAACTCTCAAATGAGCTTTAATTGGATGATAGGCCAATCTTGTTTAATAAATAATCATACATGTAAAGTTTTTTTAACATATTCTAATTTTCTTAAAGATGAGAGGAGTATTCGGTAGTCTTAAAATTGATTATAACAAAGAACAATAGCGTATTTAAAATCATGAAAAAAGAAAAAAAGAAGTAAAACTCATAAATTAGCTCCTACAATTTGCAAAATATTTTGTGATTATTATTAAGGATTTTAACCTTATTAAAATATATTTTAAGTATTGTGCACGTAAAATTGTTTATTATTATTTTTACAAATCTCAAATCCTTTTCACACAAAAGCAAGTAGTTCAAGCCAGATAAAATTATTAAAAATCATTAAGAACGAACGTATCTGCGTCTACTCTAATTGATTGAGTATTTTCAATACCTGTCATATATTTTCTAGATTTTCTTCTTGATTCATAATAGTGTCCTTTGTCAAGTTGGGTCTTCCTCAATAGTTGTTTCCACCACATCTTGTCCTTATTTTTTTTATAGAAATAAATGTAAATTAGGACTTTAACGCTTGGATAAAATGAGTTGGTAACCTTCTAAAATATTGTATCTAAAGTTTTCATGGTGGAAAACATAATTTTCTTTCTTAATAATACAGTCGTACGTTGTTTGGAAAAGAACTACACTTTAGCCTCCATTTAATAATACATTGAAAAACAGGGAGATGGTACTCTCTTGCACGCAATAATACACATTATTCTCATTTGGATAAGCATAAATATGCTTACTAATCACGTTTTAAATAAACAAAACATTCTAAAAGAAGACAAGTACAATAATACTATTTTCTGATATGTAGAGGAATAATCCTCCCCACATGTTAAACTAGTGCTAATTTATATTGTCCTTTCGGGATTGCATTATCCCTCCTCAAGGTTCCATGTTCTTAATTATGCCTTCTACATGCCTTATGCTTATCCATTATTTTTCTTCTGTAATGCTCCATCGCACATAAATAAACTCCTGTCCAATGCACTTACCAATACCATTAAAATCTATGCTTATCCAAAATATTGAGATTCCAAATCATAGTTTGGATAAACTTCACAAACTCATTATTCTGGATATTTGGATAAAGAATAATCTTTAGATATACAGTACAAGGAAATACCAAACCAATATTTCATACTCTCCTTTTTTTATCTATTTTAATTCTACAAAAAATTACTCCTTTTCATCGGTCTCTTTATAATTTTAATAAAATTATTCTTATTTTTTATTATACTCTTAGTCCTTAAAATAATTTAAACATATATATGGTGAAAAAAGTACATTTGGTGAAAAAAAGAAAAAAGGAAAAGCATATATTTTGTTGTTTGAGAGATGGGTGTTAGGGAATGATTGATTGAGGCATGAGTTGCATCCTTAAGCTAAATCTTTGGCGAAAGAAGCCGTCATCAACTGTTTGTACGGAATTTTGTAGGACCAACGGTATCAATTCTGATTCACATATGCCAACCTACTTCATGTCACACCCCACTGCTATTTTTTTCTTTAAAATATCATCCTAGCAAACTGAATTTCTTTTATATTTTTTACTCTAAAATTTAATATATAATGAAATACTTCAAATAACTTAACAGGTTTGTATTTACGTTCAGGTATATAATTTTGTTTTATGTTAATAGATAATCTTTAAGTCGTGAATCTTATCAATAAATGTATCGTTTTATATTAAACATAAAAAATTAATATAACAGTAATATATCACTGATTGTTTTTTACATTACTTGTTTTTGAAAGTTAAAAGTATTTTTTAAATGGTTTCGTTTTAAATTTTTTTCAATTAGATTGACTTAAGTTATTTTAGATATTTAAGAGAGAAATAAAAAAATTGTGTGTGGGTGTTTTGCACATACATGAAAACTTATATTATAATTAAAATCTAAAAACTGGAAGCTTTAATTATAAGTTAACTGTATTATAGGAGAAGAACAAACTCTTTAGAAACAAATTTTACAAGGAATCGATTTTAGTTATTTTTAATGGAATATAAATAAACTAATCAAATTTCATCATAGTATAGATTCAATAATTATACTTAATATAAGTTTATGTCATTAATAAAGTTTATTATCATAAACTACTAATGACTCAACATCATTTTTATAAATAGGAGAACGTTTTTCTAAATAAGACTATCAGTTTCAACATCTCATTTATATTAAGAATTAACTCAATAATTGAAATGTCTTTGCAAGTATCTCTCTAGAACAAATAAGAAAGAGAAGATATCCTTCCCATCCAATCAAGAAGAAAAAGATATTTTATTCAAAGATTCAACTTAACTTCTAAAAATAAGCTTACCACTCATAGTCGGTTCCACAATTATTTTCTTTTTACCTTAACCATCTACTCTTTATTTTCAACCTACTTTAAAAGTGAGACAATTAATAATTTAGTTAATATATATATATATATATATATATATATATATATATTTTTTATATTTTTATTTATATATATATATATATATATATATATATAATTTTAATATTTGAATTTATTTCAAATGATTTATCGTGTTACAATTTGTTAGAATATTTTTAAATCTTGTATTATAATAATTTGATGATTTTGTTTGATCTTAAATATAACCTATTACGTATGAAAGTAGCAGTAGAAAAATATTTTTTAATTTGGTCTGCGACTAAATTTCGTTTAATTCTATTTAAACATCTTTTTATTTTTATTTTTATTTTTTGGTGGATTAAGAATATATAATTCATTTTAGGAGGTAAAATTATCAAAATATATCTGTATTTATAAGTTATATATTTATAAAATTAGTTAGGAATTAAATTACAATCCACATATTCCGTTTATACGCAAATAAACAATCAATCTCGATAGTTATAGTTAATCCATGAGAAATCAATATTATCAAATAAAATGCATCGATATCCATCTTTCACTTCCACAAATGTTGTGTATATTTTAATTAAATCTTAAAAGTAAGATTTCATGCCTAATCAAGCCTACTAAATATATTTGGTAATAATGTAATATAATTATAGTTATTCTTTGGTTTTTACTTAACATCGTAAAAGTAATGAGATGAATTCTTATAATTGAAGAAAGTTGCAATATCTCCCATCTATGAATGAATCACTCCATGATTGCTCTAAAAGTGATGCAAACAATGATTGTACGATAGCTAACAGAATTACTTTTTTCATGCTGTCAAACTTTTACGTTTATTTTTCCAATTATCTAATCATAAATTCAAAATTAAACTTTTTAAAACAATATATAAATTTTAAAATCAACATATATATATATATATAATTTGATTGATTGACTCTCATGGTTATTTGTCCCATTGTGGCCTTATCCCTTTCTCATCTCCAATCTCTTGTGCTTTTTCGTCCGATCATCATTGTCATCTAAATAATTTTATATCCCTTTTCTATTTTCTATTTGCAATTTTCAAATTACAATCTTTGCAAAATCCCCATTTTTCGCACCATTCACCACCAAATTGCAAATTACAATCCTTGCAAAATCCTAATGAAAGATCTTTTTGTCTCTATGTTTTCCTTGTTCTTCTTTCCCTTTTGTTGGTTTCCCTCTAACATTGTGTACTTGGGATATGAAGAAGTTTTGACTTCTAGTTAACCTTTCCTTTGGAAAAATTTTCGCCCACCCTTTCTAGGTTTCTTTGGTCATTATGCTTAGATTCTTGATGATTTTGGGTCCATCTTTGGTATTGTACATCATCATTATAAGTATAGAAAATATGCTAGGGATACAATGGAGAATTTTGGGGTTCACATGATTTGTTCCCAAATTTTAAAATAAACAGACATAACCCTCTTTTAATAATGAACACTTGGACCTAAACAATAATTACACAAGACTTGCATATTTTTTAGATTTTATAAAATTAGACAGTTTTAATTTTGATTTCTATATGTTTTTTTATTCCATAAAAATTGAAATCACTAGTTTTAGTATTTATAAAATATGTAAATTTTTGTTTTAATTTACATAATGAATTTATAATTTTTGGTCACTCTAAAAATAAAAGGATTAGACCTAGAATTTAGGTTTGTCCAAAAATGTAGAAGAAAGTGCTTGTGCTATCGTTTTCACTGCTTGATGACACCAAACATGGAGCAGAGCTACATAAGTTGTTGGAGTTTTAGAATTCACTAGTTTTTTTAATAATGAGCTGTGAACCCTATCCCAACATGAAAGGTCATTGTATTCTACACAATTCCACTAAAAATTCAGAAACCAAAACAAGTTCAAAAGTGGCTCCATAGCTTAAGCTTTAGTGTGTGACTGCTACAGGTACCAATAGATCTGCTTCTGCCCCCAAATCTCAATGTATCCTTTTATGCATTGAGAGGTAAATGGAGATAAGGGCCCTTTTAGATTCTCAAACTTTCCTTTTACATCTCTGTCTCTTTCATACTTCTATACTTTTGTTTTATTCTTGTGATCAGTAATTAGGTTACAGAACAATTTGAAAACAAGGAAATCCATTGAAGCCCATGACATTAATGGTAGCATCAATATAATGATTGATACAAGAAATAACTTTTTTTTCATAACTGTAATTATTATTTATAGGTTTTCTCTGAGATTTTATATTTCAATTACGTTTTCCTACTCATTTGATGGTTTCAAACATACAACAAACCATGTAAAAAGCTTAAATGTTTATATCAAATGTGAGGAAGTGAAATAAACTTTAACTAAGAAAGTTTTTAGTATTTAAAAAAAAATGAATTTTTATGTTGATGAAAATTAGTCGAAACAATAAAACACTTGAATAAATTAGTAGGTTATAAAAACAACACATGTATACCCTCACCTTTAGATAACTCAAATAGTATACAACCATACCATAGTTATAGATATAGAAATTATATATTATTTTTAGTTATTCAATAATTCAAATGATTGAGAATTGGATTAAGAATAAAAAATTGGTAATCAACTTTATTTGCTGTAGAATATATATTTTTTGGTTTAACCTATAGAAGATAAAAGTCTATAAAGATATACTTATTTGAAAAAAAAATTATTTAATTACTCTTTGTATTTTTTTTTTTTTACTAATAACTCTGATCAATTTGAGTCTTAAAAAGTTTTCTTTAAACGAAACAGTTTTTGTCTTTGACAACTAGTCAAAATTCATCTTTAAAGAGATCATAGAATTTCGAAAAAAAAACTTCACTTTTTTGATTCCGTTAAAACAATACTCTTTCTTTCGATGAGAACATTTAGTGTCTTTTGTGGGTTGTTAGTAAAAATGTGTTTTTTTTTCTTCTAAACCAATTGTTTGATTGTTTTAACAGAAAGTTACACTGTCATCTTCTCTTCTTTTAGTATTGAGATTGATCATTTATTAGTAATACTTTAAACACACACATAAAAAGTCTCTTTGAGAAGAATAAATAAACCATTCAAAATGTTTAGTCTCCATCATAGGATCAATTGTTCTTATCCAAATGAGATTTTAAATGAATAGCAAAGGAATGAAGTTTCCTTTTTTTTAACTTTGTAAACTTCTTAAAAATAAACTTTAACAAATTGATTGTCGAAGACAAAAAAATGTTTACATATAGAAGATTATCTAACTCTTAAATTAATAAAAATTTATATAAGAAATGATTGAATAGTAGGTATTTTTTTGATATATAAGTTTATGGACATCTTATAATAAGACTGAATAAAAAAATAAAAAAACATGTTTAATTATAAATAAGTATTTACCAACTTTTACTTGACCTACATTTTAATCCAAATATCTCAAATATAAATAGTTAAGTTAAGAAAGATTGATTAGGTTACAATTATCTAAATTTGCTATTAAAATAAAAATATAATATTAAAAAGGTGTTCAAATTAATGAAATTCAAAATTATAAGGTGTAATACAATCTATTATATAAGTCTAAAAATTGGTTAAAGAAAAATTCAAGAATATTTTATTATCATGTTTGAATGTAAATCACTTTTAATGTGAAAATATTTATTGAGATATCATTTTCAATTTTTTATATCAATATATTATTATAATAAAAAACAAAATGAATTAATTAATATTATACCATCTATGCAGTACTATAATAAAAAAGTAAAATAAAATAAAATTATGGTGTAAGTGAATTATTATTTTATTAATAAATAAATAGAGAACTATTTTCTTAATATGCACTATTGATGGATGACGAACACAATATGCATCTATAACTTCACAACATAAACGTAGTAGAGTTAAGATACCATTTCCAATTTTTCAATATTTTGTTCGCACAATAATGATGTGAGTAAACTATTAATAGGATTATTTGAAGAATGTACATTGTTAATTTGTGTGATAATAAAAGTTTTATTAGATGTTATGATTGACTTAAAATATTTTTACCTAAATTTAAACATTTTCGGAGTGAGTTGTTTACGAATATATAATTCTTTATCGAAATATGTTGAAGATATTAGATGGATTATAATAAAAGTTTAATTAAAACACCACTTGATGATTAATCTATCAATGACATTCTCACATTAAATTTATTAAAATAATCAAAATGTGCCTAGAATTTATGTTTATATAAAATTTTTAAGTCGAGTCAAATTTAAAAATTAAAACGTGGTTTAAATTGAATTGATTCAACTTTTAAATTAATTTATGTTTTAATGTATTTATATTTATCCGAATAAGTCAAATTTAAAAATATTCTTTTTTAAATTAGACAAAAATTACCTATTGATTAAACATAGGATCGATTTAAACTTTAAAATTAAAATCCACTTAAAAAACTAAATTTACTCAATATAATTTTCTTACACAGTTCATTAGGATAGATCAAGCGGACGCAACTCCTTTATGACAAAAATAATATTAAAATTAAGAGCTAATCAGTTAAATTTTATATCTAGAGAATAGTATATCTCATCAACAATAAATACGTAGAATAATAATTTATTTTATAAATAAAAAATAAAAATAATATATTTTATAAGTATTAAAAATTACATTAAATTATATTTGTAAATAATTTGTAAATAAAATAGAAATAGCACACATGATTAGATATTGAATTCATTTTTTGAGAACCTTTGCGAATAGGAATTTATTTTTTTCTCGTTCCCCACAAAATTACTTTATCCCACAGTGAGGTGAAATAATAAAAGTAACAAAGGAACCACGTAAAGACACGCGAACTCGTGTCCCCAACTAGTGCTCCATCTTTTTATGCCTTTCACCTGTTTGTTTATTTGTCACACACAAAATGAAAGAGAGAACAGTGACCACCCAATCATCTACAATGCCATTTTCATTGCCACCTGGTTTCTTGGTCTACACATGCCCCTTTTTTTATGAACCAGACGGCTTAATTAATTTCTTCAATCTATCATGAGAACCTCTCATACGTGACCACATACCCTAAGCTGGGATATTCTATGCTATTACTTGTTTAAGATTCATAATTACTGATAATTTCGAATGATCACAACATATTAAAAAATAAAAGTACTCAACCGCTCAAGAAAGTTAATTAAGTGTCTCAAATAGCAAAAGATACTTTATGCATTAATATAATGAAAAAGTTTGGGACAATAACTGGGGTGTCAGCAACCAGTCACACAAAACCAAATAAAAAATTACACAAGGAACTGTTGCCTAAAATAATATAAGAAAAACAAAGCACTAGGAGAGGAAAAGAATAAAACACTGAGCCAAACTAGCCAAACAGACTTTTTTTATTTTTATTATTATCTCAAATTTGATATTTAAAAAATAAAATAAAAACAAAGCGTGTTTCTTATCTTTCAATCGATTCTATAAAGACATATAAACCATGAACATAACTCACAAAAAGTTGTCCGTTAACATATGAATGTTTTTGTGTGTGTCTATATATATATATATATATATATATATATATGTATATGTAATATATTATTGTTTCTAGTGTTGTTCTATGGTTTGAATTCTCCAGTCCCAGGTTAGGTTCATTCATATAGGTGCATCATGCACGTACTTGATTACAGGCAGAACAGTGCACACAATTTAACAATGTTTTTCTTTGAAAAGAAGGAAGAGCACAATTACCCATCTTTAGGTATAAAAAAACAAAAGAAATTTACGAAGTACGAAGAATAATTGTTATTTATGTGAGGATTAAAATAAAGGCATAGATATTCTTAAAAAAAACAAGAGATACCAACACAGTTGTGATTCCGAAACAGAATTATAATTGTTTTACCACCGAAAATGACCATGATACAGTCAAGTGCTACTACTAGGAGACCAATATAGGCATCAAAACATTCTCATGTCAATATTAGGGTAAGTTTTGGAATATAATAGCCTAAATTCTTTCAAAATCTTATGTTCAAATTCTAGAAATATTTAAAGAGATAAAACTTGAAAGAGAAGAAAGTAGAATTTTTCTACAGAAAAAGAAGAGAAATTCTGGGGACCTGGCTTGAAACTGAAAGTGACGTACATTTTAAGATACGGAAAATAAACTTTAAGACGTTCAAACCCCTTTGGTTTTTAAGAATGGAATAAAGTTCATGTGTATCCTTAAGTTGTGTAAGTCGGTTACTTAAACAAGGTGTATGAGTAATTTGTAATTTTTTTAGCATTTGTGTTTAAGTTTAATGAGTAATAAAAATCATGATGTTGTCAATGATAATTTACTTGATTTTTTCCTTTTTCGCTCCAAACAATACAAAATAACACTCTATACTGTATACACAAATTTGAGGCCTTTTTTATACAAGGAAATAATACAAATTGAAATACACTATACTGGTTTTTTTTTCTTAAATAAGTTACATGTTTAATTTTAAAATTACATTATTATTATTTTGCGAGAGATGAAAACATATGCTACATTTTTTATTATTTAACATATATACATCTTTTAGCAATCGCGAGTAATTAAACGAGCCTTTTCTAGGATTTTTTTTTCCTATGTGAAATGTTCACGTCACTTATAATTAGTTTTGTGGTGTGTATTGTGAAAAAGAAAATCTGAATATAGTGATACTTGTTTTATTTTTTTTCATAAAAAATGTTTTACTTTTCTAATTTTCAAAGTTAATAATTAAATTTAAAACTTCTTATTAATTATCTACAAGAATATATAAACATGATTTCTTATTTGGTCTACACATTTTTTTATTCTATTTATATTTTAAAATTAAAAAAATATGAATTACACATATCCTAAAAATAATAACATGTATCAACAACATAACACGTTACAAAACACCCACTAATAATAATGAGAGTAACTTATTATGCAACCAAAACTATATTTTTTTAAAATATAGAAACACTATCATTTTCCTGTTAGCTAATGGTAATGAGAGTAACTTATTAAGGGGGGAAAATCGTAAAAGACTGGTTCTTAATCATATTAACTTATTGATTACCTACGAAAAAAGATTAGAAATTTTAGAATACAACAGAAGTCTAATTTTAACATATTAAGAAATCGAGTATAATTTGCCCGAAAATTAAGAAAATAGTAAAAGGGAAATAGTTATTGAGTAAATAGTTTCATTTGGGATATTTCTTGATATACATACATACATATACATACATACATATATATACATACATATATATACATACATATATATATATATATATATATATATATATATATATATATATAAATATATATATATATATATATATATATATATATATATATATAATATGAACTCATCTATCTTTACATACAAGCTGTCTTCTTTTGAATTATTGGTTGCATTGCAGGCAGCAATTTTAATGAAGGTGGCAAATGCATGCAGCTTCTCGAGTTTGGTTCCTCTCTAGATTCAGTACAAGTTTGGTAGAAAAAATGTTGAAACATAATCTACTACATTTACCCACTAATTATGTGTTTTGATTAGTTTACTTTACCATGAAGATTTTTTAATTATATTTAAAATGAAAAGCTAAACATGGATTATCCTATTATACATAAGATGATTTTGTTTGTTGATTCCAACTTTTTTGTGCCGAGTGCCATTTTTTTCTTTCTGTCCTGGGAGTGGTCCTTGATGGTTACGCTTCAAGATGATGATGGTCTTCTTCCATCTACCCATGCCAACTTAACTTTCAAGTTGACCCAAGAGACATATCTGTAATTAGACAAGTTTCCTTCTTTCCTTTTCAGTTAAAATGTGAGCATCCAAGGGATGTCGACTTAATTGTTTTTTCTTTCAAATCACTGTGTAAACACATCACTGTCAACCAGACTATTATCTACCTTTTTCACATTTTAATCTCTCTAATTTGTTTTTTAAATTATCTTAGCAATTTTCACCGTCCAGTTACTTTTGCCAGGTTAGTTAACCAATACTAATTCCATTAATTCCGTAATCTCTGTAGTTATTATAATAACGATATATATACTACTAAGTAGTAGCAATAAACCTTCATGATTGTAATCATTAAAATGCTATATATTCTAATACGGTAATCTAAGAGGAATTCAGGAGTCTTAACTGCCAGCATAGCAATAGCATGCATTATTGAGGTTTTGGATTAACCCAAAATTTGTTTCTGGGGTTAGGGCAGCTCCCCAGAAGCTCTTTTTTCCTATCATGATTTTCCCACCTCAGTCATCAATCATGTCTAATGAGTATTCTAGCTCTCCACAACCAGTGTTCTAGCTCTCCACCACTACAAAAACCAAACCAAAACCAAAGTGGTACCATGTTGTTGTGTTGGAATGTAATTTCACTCCAAGGTTATTGATGCCAGCATGATGTCAACAAGCACTAGTCCATGGATTATGGCCACTACTCTCTTCTCAAGTCCCAACCCCACTGCCACAGTTTCATTCTCTCTCTCTGACTCACCAAACAAAACAACACAACACAAAACACACTTCTCTCTCTAGACTCTATCTGCATCTGACTCCCGACACTGTTTCAGAACCCGACAAAAGCAAAGCAACCTCTGCCTCCTCCCTTCCCAGTTCTCACCTCTCACTCTCTCCTGCTCAGTGGCTCTTCCCGTAATAAAAACCAAAACTTTTCCCCTTTCTTAAACCACACACACTTCCACCACTTTCATTTATTTTTCTCACAAATGGAAACCCACCAGAGAGAATGATATCACCGTCCCACACGCCTTACCTCTTCATCTTCAACACTTCCTCTTCTTAACTCATCTGTTTCTCTCTTTTCTTCCTCCGAGCCACACCAAACACTCACTCACTCTCTGAGGATGATGGTTCTGTACAAGCTCGAAGCTCGTGGCATAATTTAGACACTTTTCTATACTCTCACTAGATTACTTTCCTTTCTTTTTGTTTATCTATCTGCAACTTCCTCTGCTGGAGGATGGCATGCCGGGAACTGGTCGTTGGGAACTTGGATCCGCAGAGAAAGAGAAGCGGGGGGTTGAGGACGAAACAGGCGGGCAGAGGATCGTGCCGTGGTAGTTAGGACCCAGAATCTAAACTCACCGGAAAATGCGTGCTTTCCGGCTTTGATAATTGCCCTTTTGTGTTTTTCTTTTCGTGCATGCTGTTGTTCCTCCATTAGGTCGGAGTAAAGAAAAAAGTAAGAAAATTGTCGCGTGCTTTGAGATGGGGTTTTTGTTGAAAGAAGCTCTGAGGACTCTCTGCGGTCGGAATCAATGGTCTTATGCTGTGTTCTGGAAGATCGGTTGCCACAATTCCAAGTAAAAGACTTTTGTTTTTCTAGTTTTTGCTTGTTTCATCTTCTTTGTGCTGTGTGTGCCCTGTGTTTTTAGTGTTTTTTTCTTCTTTGCTTAATGGAAAGTAACCTGGGATGCATTGGAAATTGTGTGGAAATTCTGGTTTTTCAAATTTCCAAATCAATTTTGGTTAATTATTTGCTGTTATATGTTTGCTTTTGTTGCTTGTACTTTATCAGGACCTCGTATAGTAGGAACTCATACGGAATTCATGTCCATATTAGATTCTGTTTCTGGAGATGATTTGTTTCCAAGATATGATGGACATGTTCGGGCCTTATTTATGGGCCACTGCTTCCTTTTATTTGATTCGTATTCGTGTCCTGCAATATACTCTTTTCTACTTTGGAACTTTGTGCTTTGATTGCTTCTGTTTTGTCTTCAAGAATCTTAGTTTTTATATATATAATATTATTTAAAAATATGTTTATCTGCCATTGGTTTACCGGGCGCACTACCTATTGGATTATTGGTCTGTGATCCTTCATACGAATCTGCTAATTCGGAGTTTGTCTTTGTCTTTTGATTCGGTTTGGCTTTATTTACTTTTCCACTGATAGGAAGCTTTTCGTTATTTTTTTAATTTTCATCAATAAATGAGCGGTTTATCTGCTGTTCAATTTTGTCGTGCAAAAAAATTAATAAAAATATGTTCTGTCTATTTCCTTGTTTTGGTCCTCCAAGCCTTTTCTTTTATTTGTTGAGTAAATACACGAAAGTATCTTTGTTGCTTGTCCATGATCTCAGAACCCATAATGGAGTTTGAATTATTAAGCATATGACTTTTTGCTGATTGCTGCTGATTAGTGTCTTTGTTTAAGCTAGTTGAGTTACTCAAGTATGGTTTGATTTGGCAGGTTATTAATCTGGGAAGAATGCTACTATGAACCTTTGCCATGCCCTCCACCCATGTTTGGGATGGGAGATTTGCCTTACCAGAATGGGGGAGGACAGTGGTTTTCTTCAGGGTCTCAGTCATCTCAACTCGGGATTCAAGAGGAGGACCGAGTCAGTTCTTTGATTAAGAAAATGACTGTAAACAATTCAGTTATCATTGCAGGTGAAGGGTAGGTGCTTTCTGTCTTCGTGTATCTGCTCATTTAATTCAGGTTTTTCAAAAAGTTTTGAACTGATTTTGTTGTTTATCCCATGTTACTCAACTGCTATTTTTTCTGTTATTCAGTATGATTGGACGGACTGCATTTACAGGAAACCATCAGTGGATTCTTTTGAACAGTTTCACAAAAGATGTATATCCACCGGAGGTATGAATTTGACTATTGGCTTCTTGTGGCTAAATACTTTTTCTTACAGCGAAGTTTAGATTCTTGGAGTATATATGCTTGTGAACTTTGTTTTGATTTCTTATATCTGTGCTCCCTTTTTAGTTATACCCTGAAGTGCATCACCAATTTTCAGCTGGAATACAGGTTTGTGATTTTAATTATGCTCCGTGTCTGGTTATAAAATTGGTATTTATGTTTCATGATACCCTATCATATTCTTTTTTGCAGACAATAGCTGTTATTCCTGTACTCCCTCATGGGGTTGTTCAACTTGGTTCTTTCTTACCTGTAAGTCTCCTTTTCTTTCTATTGTTCAGTAATTCAGGAGAGATGTAATGTCATATAATATATTCAATGATTTCATTGTGCTAGAACACGGAATTATAGCGAGAGGACAAAGAATCTTTACTTGTAAATATATGGATCAAGATGCAAAGGTATCTAATAATAATAACAACAATAAAACAGTAGATAAGGGAGTAACTGAACAATATTCCAGACTGGATTTGAGTCTGTAATTGAAAATAATAGCAGAACAAAGATGAACAATATTGAACAATAAAGTCTCCTGGCTTTGGAGAGGCCGGAGTCTTTCTATTCACTCCACTATCCAAATCTCTTCTCCTTTCTCTCTTTCCAACCCTGTATTTATAACCCAGCTTCACCTTTGAATTAATGGCTTTTATTTTATTTTTTTCATATTCCTCCTCTGATAAGTAAATTGGAAGGATGTGATATTTTCATTCTGTCCTTCCACTTGACACAAGAGTGAATGTTCTAGATTAATTGCTTATCACTTGAGGACCACACGAATGTGATCCATTCATAAATTTAGGATATCTAGCCTTGAAAGTTGAGGCATTAGTGGGTGAGCCTTTTCAATCACATAAATTCCCGTTGTTACATAATTCACTCTTTTTATATAAAATCTATATGATCTGAGTGATGTCTTTTGATGATTCCGGATCACATTTTGGAACAGGGATTAGTGAATAGCTTTTAATGCAAGTAGTTTGAAGCTTGCTCAAGATTTTCATTCTGTTTTGTTTTGATGTTGAGTTTTACAGATAGACTATTGCTAGTTTATATTAGTTTCTCTAGCTTACATTCTAGTGATTGTGTCATCATTTAAGAAGCTTTCCTGTCTGCTGTTCCAATGTCCCTCAACTAATTCACCAATACTTAATGACACAGATAAATGAGAATATGGGATTTGTGAATGATGTGAAGAGCTTGATCTTGCAATTAGGATGGGTTCCTGGTGCCCTTCTATCTGAAGACTATTCGGCAAATCTCTCTATTGAACGACTTGCTGGACCTTCCATTACTGGTGTGCCACTGTGCATTGATCCACCTGCCATTACCTCAAATGGTGGTCCCTCAGTAACTAATGGCTCCAATCAGAAAAGTAATTCGTCTCATACTTCAGGGCCTTTTGTTCAAACACCTTGCCCTTTAAATGCAGAGACAAATACCTGCCAGGGTTCTGCACTGACACCAGAAACCCGTAAACTGAACCAGATATCCAGCAACCCATGCCAACCAAAGGTTATTCCGATGAGGAAAGCAAACTTTTCTGGCCAACAAGAGAATAGAGCTATGGAGGCTGAAGTGATAACCTCAGATGTTGCTTCGTGCCTGCAGCAGCATTCTGTTTCATATAATTCAAGATCTGCATTCAATAACTTGACGGGTTCTGGGTCTTTTGGTCAATCTTGTCTAAGTGATGATCATCTAACATTAATGGAGCAACAAATCATATCAGCCATTGGGAATCGAGATAATGTTAATCCCTGTTTTAATGTGTCAAGTACCTTAAACATGCCTCATCAAAACACAGATGGAGGCCACATACTTGGCCACAGTATGATTTCTAGCAGTGCTCCTTTACCAGGAGGAATCCCAATACATAGTGGAATGAGTAGTCTTTTGAGGTCAAATCTGATTACTAGTCCTGGTTCAAAATCTCCCAAAGCATCAACAGGTGAATTATCTGGAGTAGAAGTTGGGATTGGACTTCAAAATTCTGATTCTTCAACTAAAGCAAGGGGTTGTTCTTTGATGAATTTGACTAGTCAATCCAGCACCTTTCCCATGTATGTAGAAGGTTCTAATCAGAACATGCTCCCTGTAGATTTCAAGTGTGTTTCAACAAATCAAAAGATAGACTATGATTTGCTTCAGACCCCTAACCTCCCCACTTTCCATGTTGAGAAACGTGTGCCCATTACTAGTCAAATCCCTGGTTTTGCCCATGATAGTAAAGATGGTAGTATTCAATCTATGATGGCAATGAATCCTAAACTCAAACTAGAGTGTACTAAACCTCCATCAGGTGATGATGACCTGTTTGATGTTTTAGGGGTGGATTTGAAAAACAAATTGCTGAATGGAAACTGGAATAAACTCTTTGCAGACGAATTGGATTCAGATACAGAAAATAAGGACAAAAAGTTAGAACCTATGAATATGCTGTGGACAACTACAAATCCTGATATATATTCAGCTAAAGAAGCAATATCAGACAGTGGCATATTTTCTGGGACAGGAACAGACCACCTCTTGGATGCAGTGGTCTCCAAAGCCAAATCTGTTGTAAAACAGGATTCTGATGACATGTCTTGCGGGACAACATTGACAAGGAACAGTACCTCATCTGTTCCCTCTCCAGTGTGCAGGCCGGTTATGTCTGGTCATCTGCAAGGGGCAATATTTGATTTTCCTAAGAATGGTGGTAAAACAGGTGCCACAGAAGCTAGTTTTCTTAGGTCCAGATGTAACAAGGAAGATGCTGGAAACTGTTCTCAAACTAGTTCTGCTTATGGCTCTCAACTTAGTTCATGGGTTGAGAACAGTGGGAGTGTTAAACGTGAGAATAGTATTTCAACTGGATACTCAAAGCGCCCAGATGAGGCTTGCAAACCCAATCGCAAAAGGCTTAAACCAGGAGAGAATCCCAGACCTCGTCCGAAAGATCGCCAAATGATTCAAGATCGAGTGAAAGAGTTACGAGAAATTGTGCCAAACGGAGCAAAAGTATTTTCTTACTTAATCTCATTCCATGTTTTAGTAATTTAGATATCTTGTTCAGATACTGAGTTTTCTTTTCCTTCTTTAATCTCTTTGTGTCTAACAGTGTAGCATAGATGCACTTTTGGAACGGACCATTAAGCACATGCTTTTCTTGCAAAGTGTGACAAAGCATGCTGACAAACTAAAACAAACAGGGGAGTCTAAGGTACGGCACTGTATTCATGTGTCATGTGTTATTTCTTGGGGAACAATAAATAGAGAGAGAAATTTTTTTTTTTTAGCATTTTGAGCAGTTTTCTGGCCTATTTATTTGGTAGCTCAAATCAAATATTAGCTAATAACCCTTTATACGCATAAAAGTTTGGTCAGCATCAAATTATTCAATGAGGGACTGTAAAGAAGAATTTGTACAATGTTAATTGAAGAATAACTAATATTGAAAAAATGGGGATCTTTTCTTTCCTTAAATATGCAGATTATTAGTAAGGAAGGTGGGCTGCTTTTGAAAGACAACTTTGAGGGAGGAGCTACATGGGCATATGAAGTTGGCTCACAATCAATGGTTTGTCCTATTGTAGTTGAGGATCTGAATCCTCCTCGTCAAATGCTAGTGGAGGTAGTAGTGGATGGTTTTTGATGTTCTTTTGGTCCTAGCCTAATTTATATTTCATTATCGCCTCTATAATCTGTCTGCTTGGTTATTTTTGCAGATGCTTTGTGAGGAGCGAGGTTTCTTTTTGGAAATAGCCGACTTAATCAGAGGACTGGGTTTAACCATATTGAAAGGGGTAATGGAAGCTCACAATGACAAAATCTGGGCACGCTTTGCTGTTGAGGTAATACCACTACATAAAGGGACATTTTTTTTACATAGAATGAATTCCGATTTCAATGTAGTTGTTATTCCATTTGCAGGCAAACAGGGATGTAACAAGGATGGAAATATTCATGTCACTCGTTCATCTTTTGGAGCAAACGGTGAAGGGAAAAGCATCTTCATCCAATGCAATCGATAACATGGTGTATCACACTTTTCCACAGGCTGCTCAGATAGCAGCAACTGGAAGGCCTAGTAGTTTGCAATGAAGAACCCACCTGTTACATCTTTTCTTAGTGTGGATGTGTTGAGAGCAAGCGCAGAATGCGCTTGCCATGACTGACATCAAATCCAATCTAAGATTTCAGGTGGACTTAACTTTGCCTAACTGTTTTACAGTTCATACCTGAACTCATTTTGAGAAAAGAGTGTTTAGGTACTAGGTAGTGGAGAACAATGTCAAGATAATATGTCTTCCTATGTTGTAACAGAATGTTTCCTTTCTGTGCCGGCCAACATACTGCATAATGTGTTGGCATTGTCTACTGATATACACTGAACTCTCTTGTGACTTGCATCCATTTTTTTTTTTTAATATGTGGGGTTAATACAGAAGCAGTTGGTCTTGCGATTCAGATAAGATGTATAGATATTCTATGATCTGGAAAAGAGGGGTGTCATGCTCATTAGCTTGCTACACACTTTTTCTTTGCCCTTTTGAATCTTTTGTAACATGTTTATAAGTTATAACTAAATATATTGTGTGATTTTGAAAGTTGTGTCATGCTATATATCATAAGTTGTACTTGTGGTTATTTAAAATCACTTCCGAATTGTACCATTAAAAAGCTGAGAATACCAAAATCACTTCTTGATTGTAGAAATATTTAATTCGAAAGCCATTAAAAAATCTATTTAACTTACGGATTCAATTCTCCAGAAAGTAATGCGTCTACCGGAAATTGAGTCTCTATTTATATTAAGATTTAGATACCAAGAAATAGAAGAAGAGTTTGAATAAAGAAGAAAAAAGTTAATAATGTTCATTGTAGTGGCATCGAATAAATTATTAAGATGACTGTCTATGATTGTTCGTAATCGGTCTATCTTCACTGCAAAAGTACGAAAGCATAAAATATGTGAAACTGCTATTAAAAATCAAAGTTAAAAATTTAAAATAAAACATTAAAGTTGATATTTTACTTTGGTCCAAAAATTATATATAAAAACGGAATATTCTATCGTTTTCATGATTTTTGGGTGTTTGAAACAACACTTTTGTTGTTGTTTCGAATTGAAAGTGTACAATCATGTGCTCGAAGAGTGAAGGAAAATTAAACACGAAAACTTTTCAGTTTGCTGAAGAGGTCTTCTGGAAACATATACTTTACCTTCGCATTTATCGAACCGGCGTAAATAAACAAATGATTTTCGTTTTTTTTTAAGAAAAAAAACTAGTATTAGAAGTTCAAATCAATGAACAAATTTTTTGTGTTAAAAAAAGTGTCATGATTTTCAATGGAATAATTAGAAAAGCAAGGAGGTATACATAGCGAAAAAGGGTGACAAATAACAATTTCACTAGAAAGATAGCGAGTAACAGAAGCAAAAGAGGCCCACAACAGGTCCAGTGGGTTTATAAATGCAGGTACTCGCTAGCCCAATATCGCATTCAGGATTGTGTTGTTGCGAGAGTGAAGCAGAGAAGTGAGAAGGAAGGTGGGTGAAGCAGCATGGGTGATGAAGGAGGTGCGAAAATCGACGTATTCTGGGACGAAGGAATGTTGAAGCACGACACTGGAATCGGTGTGTTTGACACGGGAATGAAAGTAGGGTTCTTAGAGGTGTTGGAGAAGCACCCTGAAAACGCAGACAGAGTTCGGAACATGGTTTCTATCCTGAAAAAGGGTCCCCTCTCTCCTTACATTTCTTGGAACTCTGGTAGATCCGCTCTCGTCTCTGAGCTTCTCTCCTTTCACACTCCTGGTACTTTCTTCTTTCTCGAACACCATCATAATCGTTATATTATTAACTTAATTATGTGTATTCACTCATCGTAGAGGTTGTTGTTACTTGTTAGTATTTTCAATTTAGGAGGAAGATGAGATTTTGGTGAAAAAGTTTGTTGCACAACGGATAAGGCCAATTTATAACTGGTTGAATTCTTGACTTAAGTTATATACTTTCTAGCAAACTGATTTCGGACCTTACTGTATGGCTTGGAAATTTCATATCTACTAAAATAATGCGAATAATTCATTATTATAAGTGAGATAATTCTCATCTTTTTGTAAGTAAATTTTACGAGAATGAATTATAATTAAACTTAACTTCTGTTAAAATTGTGCTTTGGTAAAAAGAAATTCGGGATATGAGTGATTTGGTTTTGTCCTTCTTGCTTTGCTAGTAAGTGTTTTTGGATTTTGGTTAAATTATGTTTACTTCAATTTAATTACAGTTGTTATAGGTTTGAAGTTAATGGAGTTTGAGGTTAATTTTATTTATAACGATGGTTTAATAAAAAGTGAAAGTTGGCTTAGATGGTGTAACTAGAATCCAAACACAGTATTAGAAACAAGATCTAGGACTTAGGTTTAGGGATGATAAATGTGTTTTTTTTTTTTTTTTTTTTAACTAGTATTCTATTTATTGTAACTGTGCAAGTATATACGTCGAGCAAATATTTTTTTTACTCAATAGTTATTTGCTTATGTAAATTAAAATAATTTTATTATAATTTTTAGTAAATTAAATGTTTAAATTGATGGTAGGATTTGTTACAGGGATTAAATAATAGTTAAAGTCTCTGACTTATTGATGAATAGGTTCCAAAATAGTTTTCTTTTTAATTAGGTTTTTGATCAATTAAATTTTTGAAATCGGGTCTCTAAAATTTTTTAACCTGTCTCATGTTGTCATTTTGTGGTGGTTTTAAGTTGTCAAAAAGTAATTTTAGAAACCTATTTTTTTCAGTTTAGAGACCCAATTGAAAAACAAAATAGATCTAGTACTTATTTAAAAATTACAAATGTTTAAGGACCTACTGAGTAATTAAACCTTATTAGAATTTAAAATAAAATAGGATTTAAATTAAATTAAATTTAAAAATAAAACACACTTATTATAGCAATAAATAATTCATATAATTTAATTTAAAATTTTAAAAATAATAATTGTTATAATTTAAAATAGAATAATACATAATTTATATTTAAAAATAATAATTGTTATAATTTAAAATAGAATACTACATAATTTATATTTAAAAATAATTGCATATTTATAATAATGATTAGATATAAAAGATTTAGAACAATCAATTTCAATTTCATATGTTCTGGGAGTAAGTCACTGTGTATATCAAGAGAACACAGAAAACTAAGAAAGTTAATTTACACAGAAAGAAGAATAAAGGGTTGCCCTCTCTAAAATTAGTACTCCAAGTTATAATATAGAAATAGGGATATATAATTCTTTTGAAGATAATTTGGGGATTGATGTGAAATGCATTGAAATGGTTTTCAAATTCTGTCTGTATCATT